>Ga0118677_10002998_pt1 | contig 32922 bp, 17 predicted proteins | sample AliMusrvi5mmetaG_FD_86154 | JGI IMG/M metagenome (GOLD analysis project Ga0118677, IMG submission 86154) | reverse complement strand
GTATTGTTCTTCCTCAATCTCATGAAGACAAGCCTCAACAAGGTATCGTCCTCGCTGTTGGCGGTGAATATATTTCCGACTATGGTACCAAGAAATTAGCTCCTTGCGCTGTTGGTGACACTGTCATCTATCGTGAATGGGGTGGCAAAGAATACAAAGACAATAATGTCAAACTCCTCATTCTTAAATTCGACGATATCATGGCAATTATTAATTAAATATAAATTATTATGGAAGAAACTAATCAACAAAAAATTTATCGGGAGTACGCGGAGGATTTTAAGAGGATGTCGGACGAAGAACTTATAGCGGCATTCAATTGCCAGGTGGGGAACAACGGCTGGATAGCCAGAAAAATAACATACCTTTGCGCCCTCCACGCCGAATTCAACAACCGCAATTACGATTACTCAGCCATCGGCACAAAAGGAAGCATGTGCACCTTAAGAAAGATAAAGCTCATCGGCAAAAAGATTATGATTGAGGCTTGAAAATGAGGCGATTTAGGAATAGAGTAAAGATAATTAAAATAGTGTGGTTTTTAGAAACCATTAAAAATTTATGTTATTAAATAATTTCGAACAATTTTTACAATCGGTTGATTTAAAAAAATATCGTGATCAATATAGGCCTATCAAAATTGTGGAAATGGACCTACCAAAGGAAATTCAAGCTATAAATTTATTATATAAAGTATATTGGAATAAAAAAGAGTTTTTGAGTTTTGAGGAATTTTATAAAGAATATTTAAAAGAATATGAAGCAGATATAAAAAAATTTCAAGAAAGAACTGGGATGTGTGAGGGGTGTTTTAGCAAGGGGTTGCCAGCAAGGATTTATAGAACATGGGCTAGTATTATCACACAAATACATGCTGGTTACGTAGCCGAGTCGGTTTTCGGGGCGGGGACTGTTTCAATGTCGGGGGAGCTTGATCATCAAGGTGCGGATTTCCAAATTTTATATAAGGGCAAGATTTTAAATTACCAAGTTAAAAAGAAGTCATTTAGTGGAGAGGTTAGGCGCGGCAAGGGCGGAGTTAAAAATAAGATAAAAGGTGAATTTATTGATATCAATTATGAGGTTCCAAGTGGTGATTATTTTGAAAATCCTAAGAAAAAGGATGGCACATACAAGCTCCCATACAAAAGGTTTAAAGATAACAAAGAGCTGAAGAGATTTCCGAATGGGTTTGTGGTTTTTACTCCTCATGTTTTTGAGGAAAAGAAAAAGGAAATTGATAGTAAGTTAAAATAGGCTCTTCTTCAATTTATAGAAGCTATTGTTTTTTGCGCAATTTTGATATAATCGGGATTAATTTCAAAGCCAATATAATTCTGATTTAATTGTTTTGCAGCCGCGCATTCGGCTCCAGTACCGACGAATGGCACTAAGACAATCCCACCATGTTTTGGTGTAGATGATTTTATCAATTTTCTACAAAGTTCTAAGGGTTTCTGAGTTGGATGTTTGGTTATTTTATGATTAGGGTGACCTTTTAACTCTCGTGGACTAAAAACGTCTCCTCCGCAAGTTTCACAGATAAACCATCTTTCGTTCATCCCTGCTCCACCAGCTAAAGCTGGTATTTTTATTACATCACGAGGAAGTGCCCCGCCTTCATGAGCCTTATAAACAGTTTCTTTATTGCCATTGCTGAATCGTCCCGCGGTTCCTTTTCTGATTTTACCAGCTGCGCCGTTTAAAAAACCCTCCGTATATGGTTCTCTAATATCATCTCTGTTGAAAATTGGCGTGTTTTTCCATGCGCAAATAATCGCCTCGTGGCTTCTTTGCCAAAAATTTAAGGAAGCGACGTTTTTGTTAGTGTAGTGCCAAATAAGCCATCTTTTATTTATAGGTATTTCCACCGAGAGATAAGCTAAAATTTCGCTAAAACCATAAATGAACATCGTCGCAGTGGGCTTCATGACCCTTATACTTTCGTTAATCCAACTTTTACACCATTCGACATATTCTTTGAGTTCTCTTCTGTCACTATTGTTGCCGAAGTCTTTACCGATATTATACGGTGGGTCTATTATTATTACGTCACAACTTTCATCTGGTAATTTTTTTAATTCTTCTACGGCGTCGTTCAGAATAATTTTGTTTAGCGGCAATTCTTTATTTTTTTTGATAATTACCTTTTTCCTTACGTTGTTTGCACGGCCGGAAAAGGAATTCAGGATATTTCAGTTTCCGCAAAATCAGATTCCACGCATTGATGGGGATTTTTCGGATTGGAGCATCGTTCCTGAATCTTATACCATTGGATTAAACGAATTGAAGAATACTAAATTCGGCGAAGGAAAACCCCTCGATCCCAGAGATTTTAACCTGAAAGTAAAAGTGGGTTGGGTAAAGGATTTAAACCGACTTTATTTTTACGTTGATGCTTTCGATAATTTCTGGGATTTCAGTGATCCTGCGCTTCGGCAGGATATTTTTGAACTTGTCGTTGATGGTGATCATTCAGGAGGAAAATTCATAAATGACGATGACTGGGATTTAACCAAAAGAGTTAAAACTCGGAAGTTTTACAAAGGAGACGGAACAAAAGCGCAGAATTATCATGTTTTTATGCCTGCCCTAAATAAAGACTGGGCCATGTCATACGGAAACTTCCCATGGCTGAAGGAATTTCCGTATGCCAATTGTGCCAGTAATTACCACTTTAAACAAGGCGAGAGCGGCAGGCTTCAAATGGAGTTTTACATCACTCCGTTCGATTTTGCATCATTCGATGGCCCCGAGCATTCATTGGAATCTCATTTAAAAGAAAACGAATTGATTGGTATTTCGTGGGCCATGCTCGATTTTGACGGACAGAGATGCAAGGCATTTATGAATCTCTCACACGACTTTCGGATGATTTCCGATGCTTCTTATTTATGTGCTTTTCGGCTGATGCCACTGGAAAATACATTCCAAAAAACAATTGTCGCCAATTGGAAATTCAGTGTAAAAGATAGGGAAAAACGCATCATACGTTTTCAGGATGAATCAGTTGGTCAGATTACAAAATGGCATTGGGATTTTGGCGATGGTCAAATTTCCGAAGAACAAAATCCGGTTCATCAATACAACAGTAGTAATCCATGGACGGTGATACTAACAGTCGAAGGCCCTACTGGAAAATCGGTCAGGTCGAAAGTTTGGGAAGTTGTTACAGAATAAGAAAAATGAAAATAAAGGAAAACACAGTGAGGAAAACCCTGATCAAAACAGCAGAATTACTGATAGTTATTGCAATAACAGCATTAAACTCTTTCCCGCAATCCATCATTGTTGATTATGCGGTAAAAATAGATCCTCCCCTGTTTAAAAAATTTGACCAGTACAATGCAGGGTGCATCAATCCGTATTCCAACTATAATCGCGATTTGGACAAGCTCAGCGAAGTTGATGCTCATTCGCTTCGTATCGATTTAAGCATTGGCAAAAACGATTGCACCTTTTCGAATCCGCAGGTGGTGCAGGGAACGCCAACAAATATCACTTACGATTTTCACATACTCGATGATCTTGTCACCAAACTGAATGCCCGAAATGTATTGCCTTTGTGGTCGTGGTGCTACATTCCTGTGCCACTTCAGGATGGAGGTGATTGGACAAATTTGAAGGAAAGCATTCCAAACTGGCCCGACTTGTTCAGGGAAATCCACAGACAATATGCGCTGCACTTTAAAAATGCAGGTCTGCGCATCGGTTTCCACGAAATAGGAAACGAACCGGATTTATTTGGGGTATTTCTCAATCAGGATGATTTCAATAACAGGTATTTCGAAATGTACAAAAATGGAGCACTGGGAATTAAAGATGGTGATCCTGATGCCGTTATTGGTGGTCCGGCTTATGCCATTGGAGAATCGATTCCTGCTAATGGAGGTTTTTTGGATTATGTGAAAACGAATAAATTGCCGCTCGACTTTTGTTCGTTTCACAGCTATCTGGACGGAACACGCTGGCCCGGCGAAATGGATGGGATTGCCGATGGACTCGATAGCCGCGGATTTAAAACGACCGATATTCTGATCGATGAGTTTAGCTGGCTGAATAGCGCCAATGGCGGAAATGCAGGGGCAAATTCTGCGCTAAACTTTTATGCGGCTGCAGCCAGAACGCTCGAAACCATGAATACAATTCTGAAAAGGACGGATGTCACGTTCATCAATTGGGCTCAGTTTATGGAATCAACTTTTGGCGACGATCCATATGGAATTATCCACAAAGATGGGCATCGCAAAGCCGTGTTTAATGCGTTTAAAATTTATGCAGATATGCCAGTAGAACGTAATTCGATGGAGATATCCAATCATTACATTAATGGTTGGGCTTCGTCGTCTGCACACAAAGCCTGTCTCGCTTTCTGGAACAATGGGAAAACATCTCAAACAATCGATGTAAAACTGAACAATATTCCTTTCGCGGAAGGCAATTTTAGGTTGTACCGGATTGATTCGCTGGATGCAAGCTATTTCAGCGGCGCTCATGAAAATCTGGAAGTAGTGGAATCACAAGATAACATTGAAACGGGCACTTTCAGTTGGAGTGTCAGTATTCCGGGGAAAGGCGTCGTTTATATGGTGATAGGCGAGAATTCAGGATTTCAGGACTTTTTACCAGATCAGTACAACAATTTTTTTGCAAAGGATATTCGCACGATCCATTATTATCCGGTGAGAAAGAAAACCTATTATGCCGAATTCGACCGGAAAAGATGGATCGCATATCTGGGAATGGGTACCGACGACAATTCTCATGCACAGATTGGAGTTGAAGCAGAATCCTTGCCTGACGACATGCAAGTGCAATTTGTGAAGAATGGCACGTTGAAAACTATCGATAAAAACAGCATGCTCGGGTTGAGAATTGATTTCAGGATTGCCGGAGTTTATACAAAGTCAGTCCTTTTTCACAGTGGATTTTATGATCCCGCCCGTGATGCAGAAATGGCCTGGGGAACAAAACTTCAGGCCGACGAAGTGAAACTGGTCAATGATTCTTCTTTCGTCGTTCATTTTGCAGACTACGCGCCCACCAACTGGGATGGCCGGGTATTTATCTCGTTCATCATGCAAAATATCGGTGCAAATACCAGAGCCAAAGTTATCCTTAAAGATCCGTCAAAGCTAACCGATATTCAGCAAATCAATGGAAAGAGCAACAAACTGTTCATTTTCCCAAATCCTTCCATTGACGGAGTTTTTCATGTTAGATCCGAATCAATCCTGAAAGAGGAAAAATATGCAGTAACAATCTGCAACTTACTTGGAAGAGTTTGTTATTTAGGCAAATTGGCACTTCCGGAGGAAAACAGAATTGACACCAATGGCGTCTTAATACCGGGCATATATTTGCTTTCACTTACTGGAGAAAATCGCAAAACTTCCATTCAAAAGATCATCATTCAAAACTAATACCTGAACCTTATGAAAACACGAACAATCGTTTACCGTATCCTGTTCTGCTTCTCGCTAATCATCTTGATGAGTTCTTCAAATCTTTTTGGCCATCAAATGCAATCGATCAACAGCGATACTGTCGCTGTTAAATCAGGCATTAAGCACCAGTACAAGCGAACCAATTATGCCAATCAATCCATTGAACTGAGCAATAAAAACTTCCAGCTCGAAATGTTCAAACGGATTGGCGGTTGGGGATGGGGCGAAATTTCAACCGGTTCCGGTAAGTTCATGGCTGTTCTCGATCATTTGGGTGAAGTCATGCTTCGCGACCAGGATATTCCAATGCGGCTGGAAGCTGATGATGTTGTGGTTGGGAAGGATAGGCTTAGTCTGAGTTTTCAGGTAAAATCGGTTGTAGTGAAAGACAAACTGAAAGGAACCTCGTTTGAAGAATGGATGAGTTATCCGCTCGACAAACCCTGCATTAAGGGCGAAGTTACACTTATGCTTGATCCTGAAAAACCCTTGCTCCATATGAAATACCGGCTGGTTTCAACCGGAAATTACTTTGCCCGGTACATTCGCGGGCCTTGGTTGAAAGTGGGCGAATCATCGTTCGGAACAAAAAAAGACGATGCTATTTTCCCCGGCGTCGAATGGGTCATTAATGACGAGTGGTCGAGTGGTAGCGACTGGTTCAAAGATCCCTGGGCTTTACGCAGTGTTCCTCATCCGTACAAAGTTTCAATTCCCATGATGGCAGTTAGCTATCAGGGAACGGGAATTGGGTTAAGCTATGAGCCCAATCAGGCGGCAGCGCGTTGGTTTAATAACCGCTCATACCGGCCGCAACCGGTATTTGCGGTTCCCAATTTTATCGATCGAATGAACAACAGCCTGATGGGAATCATGATTCCTGACGCAACCGGCGAAGGCAACGAAAACCAGGTTTTCGCGGAATATCCGGTAGAACTTCGGATTGGTGAAATGATCAATTTCGATGCTGACATTTGGCTCTCCGAAGGGAATAGTCTTGCCGTTGTAACCGATTGGGTAAAACGCCATGGGTTACCTGATCCGGGGCAGCCACGCTGGTCGTTTAAGGAAACACTCGATAAAATTGCCAATGCATACAATACAAATTTCTGGCACGAAGGTGAAGGCTTCGGAATTAAACAGCGGGCAGAAGACAAAATTTATCCGTCCGTTCCTGATTTCCTGATTCGTTACATCAATGAAAATAAGGAAACGGCTTTAGCCAAAGAACTTCAGAAAAAAATGGATTGGTGCAAATCGAAAACCGGAACTTCAGAAAAAAGAGATCTTCCGGATTTAAAAATGAAAGAAGCCCGTGGTAATCAAATCCTGAAATTGCAGAAAGAAGACGGTTCCTTTCGCTTCGATCCGGATGGACGGCATTATATGAAAGACGATTTCAGGGTAGCCACTTCGTTTATTGAACCAATGGGATTGGCAGGCGATTCGGCGCTCGACATTTGTATTCTGCCAAGCATGGAATTACTGGAAATTGGCAAAGAGACAAACAATCCAACCTTCAAAAATGCATCTAAAAAAGGGATTGATTACTGCATGAATATGACCCGTCCCGAAGCCGGAGATTTTTGGGAAACACCGCTCCATGCGCCCAATTTACTGGCAGCCGGTCATGCAGCCATAGCTTGCTACGAAGCATATAAAACTTTTGGTGACGACAAATACAAACAAAAAGCCATCTACTGGATTCGCTCCATTTTACCATTTACACAACTCTGGGAACCGGCCAATTCACCAATGTTATATTTCACCAAACCCTGCCTGTGTTCGAGCGATTGGTATTTTGCCAATTGGGTTCGCGATCATGTTCAGTGGGAAGTCCTGAATGTATTTGCCGCCTCATCGCAACATGGAATTAACTGGGCTGATGTGGACAAGGAAATCGACTGGAAACGGTTTCACCTGGGAATAACAACTGCTGCTTTACGCTGGATGGTTGACCATACAGACGATACCTGGCGGCCACACAATCTTCCGTCAACTTATAATGCCTATCAGCGCGGCGATTTCGACTGCTGTTTTACAGACACTCACAATTCCACTACTGGTTTTTACGCCGGAATGATGATTATGCCTTCGGTAATTGCCGATAATATTTATTCAATTCTTGACAACGGGAAAAAGTAGACTTTTAAAACTGACTGATTATGAAGACTTTTTTAATCATCTTCCTGCTGGGGATTTCTTCTTTGTTGAACGCAGCCACAATCATTCTCACCAGTGATCAGCAATTGAAAGATTTGCTCAATCCAGACAAAAAGATCGACCTTTCAACAGGCAGAAACAAAGAATTTGCCAGCCTGAGAGAGATTTGCGAATCGGCCAAAAAGAGAGGCGATAAAGTTTTGACCATTGCCTTTGACGAATTCTTCCGGCAATATCGGGAGCAATCTGGAACCGAGCGACGGCTAAGGCCTGACATGGATGAATATATCGACAAAATCAAAATAATCGGCGATTTTGCAGCCAAATATCAGATGGGAATCGGGTTGAGTTTATTAAGTCCGCTCGAATTAGGTTCGGCTTACAAGGAAAATACTGGAGAAAGCGGCCGCTGGCTGAATTACAAAATTGGCTATCGTGATCCAATTTCTGGCAAATTTAGTCTCCAGATGTGGCAGCAATTGTCGTGGACCAACAACAAAGGAAAATTTCCGGTTAAGTTGAAAAATGTGAGGGCCTTCGCTTTTCGTGAATCAGCCATTGGCAATAGTCCGTTCAGGGCAGTTTCTCCGGATGACATCATCGAAATAAAAAATGTCCAATATGAAGCATTGGACACGGTTCGAACAGTTCCGACAGGTGAATTATGGGTGGGCACTTCATCCTCAGAAGCACGCGATATTTATTTTGAATCGCGGAATTTACGGGTTTATTACGATGGAGATGCCCAAAAAAAAGGCTACAACCGGGTATTTGTTCTTCTTGAATACGAAACTCAGGAAATGGATTATTTTAGTCCAAAGGCTGCGCCATTCCTGAAAAATCTAATGAAAAAATACAACGATAAAGGAATTAATCTTGTTTCGCTCTATTCCGACGAAATGCATATTCAACAGGATTGGTATTATTTTGTCCATCACGAAAACGGACAATTTGATGTCAGATATTTAACTAAGAATTTTTCGGATGCCTATCAGAAGAAGTTCGGTCAGGAATTGGAAGACAAAGATATGCTGTATTTTGCCTACGGTTCGCCTTTCTTTGAAACCGGGGCGAAGGCTGTCAGGAATGTTCAATATGTGATGGGGACTCAACCAGAAGACATTCAACGAACATTCCTGTTGCGCGACCACTATTATAAAATGCTGAACAACGATGTGGTCGATCTTTTCAAAGGTGCCAAAAGCTATGCGGAATCCCTTTTTGGTCGTAGCCTGGAAACAGTTGGGCATTCTTCCTGGGCTGAAAGTCCGACGATTGATCTTTGGGACACCGAAAAACTTCGCGAAAATGCGGCCAAGTACGAATACACTTCGAATTATGTGTGGGGGAACACCATACAGCAGGCCTCGGCTGCCTGTTATGACTATTTTAAATGGGGCGAATACCTGCAACCTACCGGAAACGATTTTGCCGAATGTGGCTGGATGGACCGCGATTATTATGGAGCTTCCATGGGAGCTTCCATCGGTGTCATCAATAAATTTCCTGATGCTTATATCGCAGCCTGGGGAATGCCGGATCAATCCCATCGATGGAAAGAAGCAACCAATCGTGCATTTGGAGGCAGGGATGGATCAATAACAAACAAAATTACAGGCGAAGTTCACCGAGATATTGAGGTACTTATTCTTTATCCGTTGAGCCTAGTTGCTGTCGAAGAGCGCTTTGGCAGCTGGATGACTCAATATGCTTATGCCAATTATCTCACCGCAGATAAACTTCTTGAAATGGGCAAAATAACCGACGACGGATACCTCCAGGTAGGTGAAAAAAGATATCACACATTGGTGGCTGTTTTTGAACCATTCCCTTCAGAAGGATTGCTGAAAATGATGAGGAGTTTTTCTGAAAAAGGTGGTAGTGTAATTTGGAGCGGACCGCCACCACTTTTAAACAGCGATGGTAAAAATTGTTCTAAAGAATGGCAGCAGTTGTTTGGGGTGAATTATTCCTACGATCAATATTTGGGCGAAATTGCTACCGGAAGAAAAATCACCTTTCAAAACAGCTTTGCAAAAGTTACGGAGCAAACCATTCTGACTGATTTTTTGGTTGATCGAATTTATCCTGTTACTGCCGGAAAAAACTGCGAAATACTTGCTGCATCAGGGGGAAAAACACTTGGAGCGGTCATTAAATCAGGGAAAGGAAAGAATTTCTATTTTGGATTCAGACCCCGTGATGACCAATCGGCCAGTTTGGGATATGAAACCAGAACGATGTTCGAAATTTTAAATGCCTGCGGCGCTTATCCGGCCAGTGGCAAATTCTCCCTGGAAAACGATAATCCAACCGTTATCTCTCGAACTACCGGTTACCTGGCTACCAGTTTCCCCAACGGAAGTATTGTAATTGTCAAACATTACCGGACACATGGCGAAAGTTGGGATGGAGGTTTTTCTAGAAATGAGGAAGCCGATGCCAAGGCGCTTGCCCTAAATCCAATGCCTTCAGATACGATGATTTTAAATGAGATTAAAGTGTACGGCCATCAGCTTAGCTATCATGGGAAACTTATCCTCACTTTCCTGACAAATTCGGCCAATCAGCTTATTGCTTTTGAAGGTCATACCTGCAAAGAACTTACATTGGATGGCATTCGCTATGAATTTGCTCAAAAACCTTTTGAAACAATCTCTTTTTATCCGGAAAATGATCAGGCCAAAACGTATTATGTCATTCTGAAAGGCGATGGGAAAGTGATACTACCTATACCTTTTGCTTCTGGAAACAAATTGAAAATCAGCACTCCTGACAGAAGAAAGGTTTCTTATCACCTCGTAAATAGTCAGATCGAACTGAATGTAACACCAGAAATATCAGGCAAAAGGCTTCGTCTTGAAATTGGATAACCTCAGAAACTGAACTTATGAGAAAAAAAATAATCGTTACAATACTTGTCATCTTTTACAATTATTTTTCGGCCTTTCCTTTTAAATCCGACAAGTCCTGTGTGAAAAGTAATACGCAAGAAATGAAATCTGCTGATTTAGGAAACGGCTCATACCTGAATCCAATAATGGCAGGTGACTACCCCGATCCTTCCATTCTTCGGGTGGGCGATGATTATTACATTACCCATTCATCAATGGAATATTCGCCGGGACTTTTAATCTGGCACTCAAAAGACCTGGTGAATTGGGAACCTTTGTGCTATGCGCTTACCGAATATTTAGGATCGGTTTATGCACCTGATTTAATTAAATACAAGGATTTGTATTACATATATTTTCCGGCAGTGACAAAGACTGGTATCTCCAATTGGGTGGTAACAGCAAAAAATCCGGCAGGCCCATGGAGCAAGCCTATTGATCTCAAAGTCGGACAAATTGATCCGGGACATGTTGTTGGTTCCGATGACAAGCGTTATTTGCACCTCTCGGATGGTTACATCGTTCAGCTTTCTGATGACGGATTATCAGTTATTGGTGAGAAACGAAAAGTTTACGATGGCTGGCAATACCCGTCGGGTTGGCTGGTTGAAGGGTTTTGTCTCGAATCGCCCAAGCTTATATTTCACAACGGGTATTATTACCTGACTGTTGCCGAAGGTGGAACTGCCGGGCCGGCAACTAGCCACATGGTGGTCTCTTCCAGATCGAAAAGTGCATGGGGGCCATGGGAAAATTCGCCTTACAATCCGATTGTCCACACCAATAGTGATGCGGATACGTGGTGGTCGAAAGGTCATGGAACATTGGTGTCAACTCCCAAAGGCGACTGGTGGATGGTTTATCATGCCTACAAAAAAGGATTTTATAACATGGGACGGCAAACGCTTATGGAACCTGTCGAATGGACGAATGACGGATGGTTCAGAATTAAAAAGGGGATAAAAGTTGATCAGCCTATTGGAAAACCGGAAGGCACAAAAGTTGCCGGATCGATGAAGTTATCTGACGATTTTTCCGGAAAAACATTGGGCTTGCAATGGCGATTTTTCGGGGAATATGATGAATCACGGTTCAAATTCGAAAACAATTCGCTTTTGCTGAATGCTAAAGGAACCTCTCCCAAAGATTGCGCCCCCCTGCTTTGCATTCCCTGTGACGAAAGTTACCAGATTGAAATCGAACTGGAAATCTCGGAAGAAGCTACGGGAGGATTGGTGCTGTTTTATAACGATCGGGTTTTTGCCGGAATTGGGCTGAACAAAAGTGGGGTAATCAGATATGACCGTGGAAATCCACTTATTCTAAATCCAAAACCCATGGGAAACAAAGTGAAACTTCGCATCCGGAACGTTCGGCATCAGGTTTCCTTTGAATTTCAGAAGCCTGGTGAAAAATGGGAAATGTATGAAGCCAGTAGCGAAGTTTCGTCATACAATCACAACGCTTTTGGCGGATTTATGAGCCTGAGGGCCGGAATTTTTACTGCAGGTAACGGAAATGTCAGGTTTGCAAATTTTACCTATACTCCTCTTCCCTGAAACCCATGTTCATTTCATTTCCGCCTCTCTTTAAGTATTTACTGACACAAATACATAAATATTTGATTAGATTCTGCTTCTTTACTTTTACATTTTAAATCAACTTGCGCTAATTTTCAGAAATAAAACTAAATCTAAATAAGATGCTATTTCAAAACTTTTTTAAACGGTACAGAACCCAGTTTAGTATGTTGATGATTCTAACGGCATTCTGTTTATTTTCAAACCGGGCAGAATCACAGTGGAAACCTGCTGATTGTCCGCTTACAACCGAATGGACTTCAAAAGTGACTCCTGAAAATGCATTGAAGGAATATCCGCGTCCACAACTTGTGCGTGAAAAATGGTTGAATCTGAATGGCCTTTGGGATTATGCTATCCGTCCGAAAGATGAAGATCAGCCGACTCAATACGATGGAAAAATTTTAGTTCCGTTTGCCATTGAATCCTCGCTTTCAGGAGTTGGTAAAACCGTAGGCGATCAAAATAAATTGTGGTACCACAGGACTTTTGAAGTCCCGAAAGACTGGCATTCAGATCGGATTATTCTTCGTTTCGATGCGGTTGACTGGGAATTGAACGTTTGGGTAAATGGAAAATTTGTGGGAACACATACCGGAGGTTACGATAACTCGGCATTTGATATTGCACCTCAACTCAAAAAGGAAGGTATTCAGAAAATTGTCGTTTCTGTTTACGATCCAACTGATTCAGGTACCCAGCCTCGCGGGAAACAGGTTAAGAATCCCAATGGAATTTGGTACACTTCTGTTACCGGAATCTGGCAGACTGTCTGGCTTGAACCTTTGGCAAATGAAAATATAGAAACCTTCAGGATTAGGCCTAATATTGATACAGATTCAGTAAATATTAAAGTAACTTGTGTTAATGATAACCGCGAATTTCATTTCGATGCGATGGTTTTTGATCAGGGAAAAAAGATTGCTGAAGAAACAACCTCTACGTTAAAAGCATTAAAACTCCATATTCCTGATGCTAAATTATGGTCGCCTGATGCCCCATATTTATATGACTTGGTGCTGATTCTAAAGGACAAAGAAGGACACCAAATTGATTCATTGAAAACTTATTTCGGAATGCGGAAAATTTCGCTGGGGAAAGACGATAAAGGGATTACCCGGATGATGCTTAATAACCACTTCGTGTTTGAGCAGGGATTGCTTGATCAGGGGTGGTGGCCCGACGGACTATATACAGCACCGACGGATGAAGCCTTGCGCTATGATATTGAAATGACCAAAAAAATGGGCTTCAACCTGGCTCGTAAGCACGTTAAGGTTGAACCCGACAGATGGTATTACTGGTGCGATAAACTGGGATTATTGGTGTGGCAGGATATGCCAAGTGGAGACGCTTACATCGGGCCAAATGATAAGGATATCAATCGTACACCACAATCCGCTGATGAATACACAAAGGAATTCCAGGAAATAATTCGTGAAAAATTTAACCATCCAAGCATCATCGTTTGGGTTCCTTTTAATGAAGGTTGGGGGCAATGGAGAACAGTGATTGTTGGTGAGTACATCAAATTATATGATTCGTCGCGCCTGGTGGATGCAGCCAGTGGATGGGTTGATCGCCAAAGTGGTGATATTCATGATATTCATAATTATCCGGGACCAGCAATGCCCGAACCTGAAGCAAAAAGAGCCATCGTTTTGGGAGAATTTGGAGGGCTGGGAATGCCGATCGAAGGACACACCTGGCAATCGAAGAACAATTGGGGCTATAAGAATATGACGACAAAAGAGGACCTGACGGCCAACTACACGGAATTGATTTCGAAACTTCAGGAATTGAAAGAAAAAGGATTATCAGCATCTGTTTACACGCAAACCACTGATGTTGAAGGTGAAGTAAACGGCATGATGACTTACGACCGCCGGATTTGCAAAATGGGAGCCGAAAATATTGCCCGGATCAATGCAGGATATTTGCCACCTAAATTCCTATACGAAAACAATACTTTCACCAAGGAATTCATGCTCAATATTCAAAACCAGTCAACTTCAGGAGAAATTCGCTATACTGTAAATGGGAAGGATCCTGAAAAAAAATCCAAACGCTACAATAATCCTGTTAAATTAAAAAAGACTACCGAAGTAAAAGCAAGGATTTTCTGGCCCGATGGCACTTTCAGTAAAATTTCAACCGCCACTTTTTTAAAAACCGCTAAGATTCCTGTCAATAAATAAAAATTCTGCCATAACTAACCGACTTGTAATCTTCAGTTCTTAATTAATAGACCATGCAAAACAGATTTTATCAACCAATCCTAATCATATTGATAATACTTGGTTTTTCAGTCTGCAAAGCAAGCGCTCAACCCCGGGAGCTAAACCAATTCAATGTCAGATGGGACAGTCCAAGTAAAAATTCAAAAGAATCGATGCCTTGTGGTGGTGGCGACATCGGCATGAACGTTTGGGTCGAAAACGGCGATTTGCTGGTTTACATCGATCGCAGCGGAAATATCGATGAAAACGATCAGCAACTCAAAACCGGAAGAGTTAGGTTAAGGCTCAATCCTAATCCGTTTTCCAATCCTGAAACATTTCGTCAGGAGTTGAAATTAAAAGACGGGTGCATCGAAATTGAATCGACTGGTGTTGGATTGAAGGCTCTGGTGAAAGTGTGGGTTCAGGTGAATGATCCTGTTATCCACTTTGATGTGAATGCCAACAAACCTATTGTTGTGCAGGCATTTTACGAAAACTGGAGAAATCAGAAACACCTGATACCGCGTACCTTGAAAAGCAATGGAGAAGAAGACAGTTGGGACTATAACCGCTGGTCGATGTTCGGCTATTTTTGGTACGAAGGCGATGTGCACACTTACCCCGATTCAATGAGTTTCTCAAACAATAACAGGGTGCTTTTTTACCATAGGAATACCAGTAGCGACCTTATTTTCGATAAGGAAATAAAGCTGATGCACCTGGATAAGGTGGAAAATGAATTAGCACACCCGACCAAAAACCGTATGTTCGGAGGAATCATGTCGGGCGATGGAATGATTTCCGGAGAAATTTCGACCGGAGTTTATGCAAATACCCCGTTCAGAGCCTGGGAACTGCACAGCGAAAAACCACGAAAAATCCATCACATACGTATGGTGTTGAATACAGCCCGAACGCTCACTTCCGCTGAATGGAAGAATGAACTCGATAAGGAAATAAAGACGGTTAAAAACAGTGATTCCTGGGCCTGGAAAGAGAATCAGTTATGGTGGAAACATTTCTGGGAACGGAGTTTTGTTTTCATCAATCCTGATTCAAACGACATCAATAATGTTCCATGGCAACTGGGTCGTAATTTCCAATTATTCCGATACCAGCTTGCATGTAATGTTCACGGTGAATGGCCAACCCGTTTCAATGGTGGTCTTTTTACCTACGATCCTGTATATTCAGATAACAGGTACACTAATCCGGATTTTGGCAATCCGGATTTTCGCGCCTGGGGTGCCTGGACTGCACAGAATCAACGTTTAGTTTACTGGCCCATGCTAAAAAACGGCGACTTCGATGTTATTCTTCCGCAGTTCGAATTTTACCGGAAGAATATGCCCAATGCCACGCTCCGCACCAAGGTAGCATGGAATTTTGAAGGTTGTTCGTTTTGCGAACAAATTGGCTCAGGTGGTCTTCCGTTGGGAAGCCATTATGGCTGGGAACCGCCATTCGGCAAAAGAGATCCGCAAAAGGAAGTGGGGTTGAGCGATTTGCATGCAACCTATTACACCTCTCAGCTTGAATTTGCTTACATGATTCATGAATGGTACAGGTTTTCAGGAGGTGACCTCACCCCTTATTTGTCATTCCTTAAGAACACAGTTATTTTTCATTTCAACAATTTTGAAATGTTGCAAAAACGTCGTACAGGTCAGCCTTATGACGAAAACGGAAAACTCGTTATCGATCCTTCACATGCCCTGGAAACTTATCATGGAAAGAATTCGACCGACGTGTTGTGTGCTTTGCGTACCAACCTGGAATGCCTGATTAACCTGCCCGAAAAGTGGTTTAGCAAGGAAGAAAAAAAGCAATTCAGCGAATGGTTAGAACGTGTACCACCAATTAATTTTAGAATGCGTTCAGGAGTTAAAACTATTTCGCCAATCGAAGGTGATCCGCATGAAATCAGCAATTACGAAATCCCTCAACTTTATCCTGTATTTCCATGGCCGATTTATGGTATTGGAAAACCTGATCTTCAGGTTGCAATTGACACTTGGAAATACGGTGTTGACGCTTGGACTATTGGACGTAAACCTGACGATCAGGCATTTTATCCGGCACGCGAATATTGGTTTGGATGGACCCAGCAAGCCATATGGCTTGCACGGCTGGGATTAACAGATGAAGCAAAAGATTATCTGGTGAAAAAACTGAGTAATGCCCGCGGAAATAATGAGTTTGACAGTCCGTCGCGTATGAGATTCCCATCGTTTTGGGGACCAGGTTTCGACTGGGCACCTGATCATAATTGGGGTGGAAGTGGCATGATCGCGATGCAGGAAATGCTGATGCAAACCAGCGATTCAACCATTTATATTTTACCGGCATGGCCCAAAGACTGGGATGTTCATTTTAAATTGCATGCTCCATACAACACAACTGTTGAGGTCAGTTTGAAAAAAGGAAAGATTGAACAATTGAAGGTAATCCCTGAATCGAGAGAAAAAGACGTAAGATTGATGCTTAAATAGAAAATAGAACTGACTATGTTTATTAGAATCATGATGATCAACTTATTTCCCTTTAGCATCATGTTGAAGGCATCTCAGTGTCAGCCGTCTGAAATAAAAATCACCAGCTATACCAATAGTAATGCCTGTAAAAATCCGGCTGATTTTGATTGGATTGACACCGAATTTAAAGAAGTGAAATTTTAAAACCAAACCATTTGTCATGAGAATATTTCTTCCATTTGTTTTTATTACCGTTTTATTTCTGAATCAGAAAATATCTGCGCAATCAACGATTACCGTTCACGCTGATTGTCCCGGTGCAATGATTAGTCCTACTCAATATGGAATTTTTTATGAAGAAATTGAACACGCCGGCGATGGTGGCCTTTATGCCGAAATGATTCAAAACCGTTCGTTCGAAGAATACCGAAATGGATGGGAATTCGATAAATTACTGAATAAAGGATTATTTCCGATGATGGACGATTCCAAAAACATCGAAGCCTGGAATCTGAAGGGAGAAGGAACCATGAGATTGGATCAATTAAAACCACTTAACGACAATAATCCGACTTCTTTGCAAATCACGTTGAATGGCGAAACCACTTTAATAAATGCAGGATTTGTTACGTTACAACCTTCCGGAGGATTAAATATAAAGCAGGACGATGGCCTGGGGGTAGGTTTGGCTTGCACGGCTGCTGAACCATTACTATTTTCCTTTTATTCAAAAGGAAACCAGGATTTTAATGGAAAGTTCATCGCTCAGCTTGTTGGAAGGGATGGGAAAGTCATCGATTCTCATAGTTTTTCAGGGATTAATTCAGAATGGGGCAAATATGGAGCGACTTTCATTCCCCAAATAACAGATACAAAAGCGCACCTCGAAATCAAATTAAGTGGAAAAGGGATTGTGTGGCTCGACATGGTTTCACTATTCCCGCTAAATACATTCAAAAACAGGTCAAATGGCTTGCGAAAAGATCTGGCAGAAATGCTTGAAGCACTTAAGCCGGCTTTCATCCGCTTTCCCGGAGGATGTTTTGTTGAAGGATTATATCAGCTCAAAGATGCATGGCGGCCGATGAAAACACTGGGCGATGTTGCTAACAGGCCAGGATTATCGGGAGCACGCTGGCAATATGGATCAACCGATGGGCTGGGATATCATGAAATGTTGCAATTGGCTGAAGATATCGGAGCAAAGCCTTTGCTTGTAGTCAATATTGGAATGAGCCATGGAGATTTGGCCATTTTGCGGTTTGACGATCCGAATGCTCAAATGCCTGGTTTTTTAAATGATGCCCTTGATGCGATTGAATATGCAAATGGGTCAATATCAACAAAATGGGGTGCGATTCGTGCTGCCAATGGACATCCAAAACCGTTTAACCTTCAGTATATACAACTTGGAAATGAACAGGGCGAATATCCTGAATATGAATCGCATTATGCCACATTTTATACTAAAATCAAGGAAAAGTATCCTGAAATGCACATTGTTGTCGGATCAACTTTTAATCCGAAAGGTGTTCCTAAAAAGTCACCGGTTGAAATTGTCGATGAGCATTATTACACTTCAACTGGTTGGTGCATCGAAAATTTTCACAAGTATGATTCGTATGACAGAAAAGGTTTCAAAGTGTATGTTGGCGAACTGGGTGTGACCGACGATGCTGCCTTTGAAGGGAATAACTCCACTAATAATCTCCGGACAGCGCTGGGAGAAGCCATCTTCTGGCTAGGTGCTGAACGAAATTCAGATGTTGTTTGCATGACGTCGTTTGCTCCGCTACTTTGCCGGCTCGACCAGAAAATGTGGTCATCAAATCTGATATATTTTGATCAGAGCCGCGTTTTTGGTTCTCCGTCATATTATGTATTAAAACTTCTGTCCAACAACTTGGGCACCGTTAACCTGAAAACGGTGACGAAAAGTGTACGTGTGATTCTGAATACGAAAAAGCCAGGTGATGAAAAAGACAAAGGGCCCGGATTTAGGGATTATGAATTCCCTGAAAGCCTGTATGCCAACTCTACAATCGATTCTATAAATAATCAGATCATTATCAAGGTTGTAAATATTTCACCGAAAATTCAAAAAACCAATATCATATTATCAGGAATCAACATGTCAGGTAAAAACATAGAACTTGAATATCTGGCAAACGACAACATCATTGCGACGAATTCATTGGACAATCCATTGAACGTTTCTCAAGTTACGAAAAAGATAAAAACTTCAAGCAAAAATTTGCCCTATATATTATTACCCGCAAACTCGTTTTGTATTTTGAGGATTCCAGTGAAAATGAAGATAAAATAATGATACCCATACAATTTTAATAGCATGAAAATAATAACTTTCTTTTTAATACTGCTGGCGATTACCTATACTGCACAAACCCAACCGGATAATTACACCTTTAAACTCACAAATCACGAAATAGCATCTACGCCGATTAGTCCGCTACTCTATGGAAATTTTATTGAACTTGGATATGGCCTTCAGGTAGAGGCGATGTGGAGCGAAATGTTTTTCAACCGGAGTTTCGAAAAGTTCATGCCTTACCGCGACATCAATAAACTTTGGTATGACCTGGTTTATGACGAAAAAAATATGTCGAAAGGATACGAAAAAGACTGGAGTAAATTCGACTGGTACCATTCGGGATACGATCACAATTCGTGGTTTGCAGCGCCAGGCACGCCGGTAAAAGGATCTTGGATTGCTGATTCATCTACTTTTATCATTACCGAAACTCCGGAAAGAAAAGTGTTTCTCACTTCCGTTGCAGGAGGTTCTGGTCATGGCCGACAATGTTTGCAAGTGAGCAATCGTGAAGAAAATGAATGGGGAGCAGTGGCTCAGGAAGGCAAATTTTTTAGAAAAGGAGAAACCTACGATTTCAGGGGAATGATCAAATCCATTTCAAGAGCCAACGAAGCCGAAGTTAGGTTTTATCCTCAGGGAAAATGGGACCAGCCAATTTTTAAATTACCACTAAAAAACCTGACTATAAATTTCTCGGAACAGAAGTTTTCTTTTAAAAATACCGATTTTGAAGGATACGTAACTTTTAGTTTGTGGATCCCGGGTGGTTCGGTTATCCAGATTGATGATTTCTCATTGAAACCGGAAAATAATTTTTATGGTTGGAGACCAGATGTAGTAGAGGTTTTCAAACAATTGAAACCAAAAGTAGTCCGTTTCCCGGGCGGATGTTTTGCTTCTTTTTACGATTGGAAAGAAGGAATTGGTTCTTATTCCGAAAGAGTTCCGCAGGATTCCTATTTCTGGGGAGGGCTAAATTACAACGATGTAGGTACGGCCGAATATGCCGTGTTGTGCAAAGCTGCCGGAGCAGAAATGCAGATGAATGTAAATGTTTACCATCCATCGAAACGACGTTACGATGTCGATTTCCCGAACTGGCAAGACGATATGGGAAGGGAATTCACCAAATTTATGAGCCTGACGGATGGAGCAAAATCAGCTGCAGATTGGGTGGCTTATTGTAATCTGCCTGCCGGAAAAAATCCAATGGCTGACCTTCGGGTGAAACATGGTTATAAGGAACCTTTTGGTGCCAAATACTGGGAACTTGACAATGAAGTTGCCCGATGGTTTGAGGCTGAAGATTATGCCTGGGCGGTGGTGGTTTATTCGAAAGCTATGAAAGCTGTTGACCCGACCATTCAAATTGGAATGGATTCGTATGGCGAACGCCCCGGAAAACCAACCTACCATGAAGATATTGATAAAATGCTCGAAATTGCCGGTCCGTATATCGATTTTTTGGCCGACCGGGCTGATGCTAATAAAACATCTGCTTATATGCTTGAGCATATTCGTGCATACAACAAAACACATGGAACGCATATCAAATATTGCGACACAGAATGGCTGGCTTATAATACTGATACTAACCGCGATGCCTACAATATGGCTAAACGTGAAGGCGGAGTGACTAAAAGTTACGCCTTCAGCAAATGGTTGTATGCTTTAAATCTCCTGAAAAACTTCCTGTCATTTCAACGTTTGGGTGATCATATGCTGTTTGTAAATTTCAATAATCTGGCCAACACGCATAGTCAAAGCGCGATGGAAACGCCGAAAGAAGGCGCATATCTGACAGCATCAGGAAAAGCGTTGCAATTGCTTTCCAATTCACAGGCAGCATGGGTGTTATCGTTCGAAAACTATACTCCTGAAGCGAATAATGATTATCAGGTACAGGCAGCCTGGGATATCAATCGGAAGAAACTGATTTTAAGCATCTGTAACCGGACCGCATCTGCAAAAACTGCCAATTTCGACTTATCTGAACTTTCTAAATCTTTTGTAAAATCAACTACAAACCAACTTCATGCCGATAGTCCGGTTGCCATGAATACGCTGCAGAATCAAAATGCAATTGAAAAAACAATTTCGGAAAAGAAAGTCAGGATTAAATCAGGCAATTATTCTGTTTCTGTTCCGGCTTATTCTTTTACAGAAGTTGTATTGGAGTAATCAGGAATACTTGAACTAAAAAGAAATGATACATGGAAAAAATTGCAGTCATACTCATAGTCCTTATCTCCAACCTGACAATTCAGGGCGCCACCGTTAAAAATCTTCGTTGCGAATATCTGGTCAATCCGATTGGTGTTGATACAACAACTCCCCGTTTAAGCTGGGAAATGATTTCTGAAAAACGTGGCGATTTGCAGAAATCTTATCAGGTAATCGTTTCTTCTTCTTCTGAAAATTTGAGAAAAGACCTGGGCGATATTTGGGATACCGGTAAAATGGAGTCCTGCCAATCGATACAAGTAGAATATCATGGAAAACCCTTGATATCAGGAATCACCTATTATTGGAAAGTGCATATTTGGGATATGAACGGAGTTGCTTCGGAATGGAGCAAACAGGCATTTTGGTCGATGGGTTTGCTGAGCAAAGCGGATTGGAGCAAAGCTCAATGGATTGCCTTCAAAGACGAAGACCAATGGAAGAAAGAGTGGAAAAATCATAAGAGTTCGGAGCTGGATAAGCTAAAGCCTATGGAATGGCCAAATACATCCTGGCCATGGTTGACCGGAAAGGACAGCACTATCTTTCCCTTGTACGAAATGCCTAATCCCAAATATGACCCATCTCCGCTTTTCAGGAAAGAATTTCCGGTAACTAAAAAAGTTAAATCCGCCCACTTGTACATTTGCGGACTGGGTTATTACGAAGCATTTCTGAATGGCAAAAAAGTGGGCGATCACATGCTCGATCCGGCCTGGACTAATTACGAGCAACGTTCTTTTTATGTGACTTATGATGTAACCAAACAAATTCGGCAGGACGAAAATGCGATCGGGGTGATGCTCGGAAGAGGTCAATACAATCCGCTTTGCAACGATATCTGGGGTCTGAGCAAATCGGCATGGGTAGATCAGCCCAAGCTGATTGCAAAACTTCAAATTGAATACACCGACGATACAAATTCAATGGTGATTACCAATAAAACCTGGAAAACTTCTGGCGGCCCGATTGTTTACGATGATACAAGGCAAGGTGAATTATACGATGCGCGATTGGAGCAAAAAGGATGGAATTCAACAGGATTCAACCAAAATAACTGGAAAAATGCCACGGTCGTAAGCTGGAATGCCCGGCTCGAATCGCAAATGATGCCACCCATTCGTTGTTTTTCACCGCTCCCTCCTGTTAAAACCTTCAAAAAAGACAACAAAAAAACAGTGTATGATATTGGAAGGAATATTGCCGGATGGGCCAGGGTGACCGTTCGTGGAAAATCAGGAGCCAGAGTACTGGTTGAATATTGCGAAACACCCTCGGATTCGGAATTGGTTCACAATCTGCCACCTTCCCGGTTTAAGTACAACATCAAAGACAAAGATTATGCTTCTTTTTATGACAAGGGAGTGAATGTCCGCCAGCAAAACGGCTATATTTTAAATGGCAAAGGTGAAGAAACCTTTGAATGTCACTTTTCATATAAAGGATTCCAGTTTATCCGGATTACCACCGAGGATGGGGTAGATGTTGATAAAGTGGAAGGAATTCCGGTTCATACCGATGTGGAGATTGCGGGAAATTTTTCGTGCTCCAATCCGCTGATCAATCAAATTCAGGCAAATTCGGTGAACAGCCTTTTGAATAACTATCAGAGCATTGCCACAGATTGCCCTCATCGAGAAAAACAAGGCTGGACAGCCGATAATTATATATCGGCAGAAGCGGCCATGTTCAATTTTAATATGGCGACATTTTCGTCCAAATGGATAACCGATTTGGCTGGAACGCAAAGTGATGTGGGTGGGTTAGGCTCAGTTGCGCCTTCGACAAATTACGACATCAATGCTTCCACTGTATGGCCTGCCGCCATTGTTTTTATTCCCTGGAATCTTTATAGCTTTTATGATGATATGCGGGTAATGGGGAAAAATTATCAGGTTATGACCCGCTTTGCCAAAAGCAGTTTGCTGCGACAAGATAAAAGGAAACCCGAAATTATCAACGATGTTTTGGCCGATTGGCTTGCTCCGATTGTACCACTTACCGACACTGCCAGAAACAATACCATGGCTCCACCGGAAGGCATGACTTTGTATGGAACCGCTTCACAATACCTGATCGTAAGTCGCCTTTACGAAATCAGTAAAATACTGGGGAAACCGGTTGAAGCCCAAGAAATGAATGACTGGGACAAACGCATTGCAATCAATTTTAACCACGAGTTTTTCAACAGCGAAACGAGTATCTATCACGGAGATAAACCTGCCGAATACCGTCAATCGGCTAATATTATTCCTCTCGAATATGGATTGGTTGAACAAGATAAAAAAGAACAGGTCTTGAATAATCTCATTCAGGATATTCATGCTAAAGACGATCATTTAAATACCGGATTTTTAGGTACTTCCGCATTGATGAATTTTCTTCCGGAAACGAATCCGGAGTTGGCATACCAAATTGTGACACAAAAAAGTTATCCCGGCTGGGGTTATATGGTTGAGCAGGAAGCCAACTCGATGTGGGAAGGTTGGGACGGATATGATTCGCGCAACCACACCCCATTTTGCCTGATCAGCGCCTATTTTTATAAATACCTGGCCGGAATTCAGATCGACAAATCGTCTCCCGGCTTCAAGCATTTTATCATCAATCCTTCCATCGTTGGCGACTTAACTTTTGTAAATACCTGGCACGATTGCATGTACGGACGAATTAAAAGCAACTGGAAACGTGAAAACGGGAAACTTACGATGGAAGTGTCCATTCCGGCAAATACGACAGCAACCGTTTATATTCCGGCAAAATTAGTTTCAGAAGTTACTGAATCCGGAAAGTCAGTGAACATTGACTCCGGAGTGGAATTTTCAGGAATTGAAAATGGAAAAGCCGTTTTCAAAGTTCGATCCGGAAACTATATGTTTCAAACAAATATGAACTAAGATGAAAAAAATAGTCCTTATTCTCTTAGTTGTTTTTAGCAACATCCTTGCATTTTCAGAGAATTCAGAATTTGGGAGAGCCAATAATTTCAATTCAGACTGGAAATTCAAACTGGGTGAGATTCCAGGTTTTATGGTGCCCAATTTCGATGATCAGAACTGGAGATCAATAACCTTGCCTCATGATTGGTCGGTGGAAGGAGAATTTGATGCTTCAAATCCCGCGGGAAGTGCAGGAGGTTATCTTCCAAACGGAATAGGCTGTTACCGTAAATCTTTTAAGGTGCCTGAAAGCCTCAAAGGGAAACGAATATCAATCAGGTTTGAGGGTATTTATATGAATAGTACAGTCTATCTCAATGGTATTTATATAGGTAATCGCCCTTATGGATTTAGTACTTTTGAGTACGATCTGACTCCAAATTTAAAATACGGAGATCAGGAAAATGTTATCGCAGTGAAAGTAGATCATTCTCTGCAACCGAGCAGCAGATGGTATACCGGTTCAGGAATAAATCGAAATGTATATTTGCTGGTAAAGTCACAACAACATTTTAAGTCAGACGGCATTTTTTTCAGGACTAAAACTTTGACTTCCAATTCTGCTAAACTAAAAGTTGATTTCAATATTGAATCTCATAACTATCCTGAAAGTCAAATCATAGTATTTCAGGCTTTTCCCGACAGCATTAAGCGAATCGTTAAAACATGCCGAATTATCTCGAAACTTATCGATCGGGAAGGTGATGTAAAAGCTTCATCTGAAACAACAAAAAAGCTATCTGACTACAGCACATTGGATTGCAGCATGGATATGGAAATCGGAAACCCGGATTTGTGGTCGGATGCTTCACCATACCTCTATCAATTAAAAAATCAGCTTGAAATTGACGGTATTGTGTTAGATGAAGAAACGATCCTTGTCGGTATCCGGAAAATTGAATTCAATGCGAAAGATGGAATGCTTGTCAACGGGAAAAAAACAATCATCAGAGGAGTTTGTCTCCACAAAGATGCCGGATCGTTTGGAACTGCTGTTCCCAGAGATATTTGGCGATATCGCCTCCAAAAACTCAAAGCGATGGGTTGTAATGCCATTCGAACCCATGGACCAGTTGATCCAATTTTTATTGAGACCTGCGATGAAATTGGCTTTTATATTATGGCCGAAGCTTTTGATGAATGGAACACGACCTGGCAATGGGGATATTCCGAAAATCCGGAAGGTAAACTACCATTTACCTATCATTTATTTTTTGACCAGTGGGCTGAAACTGATTTAAAAGACATGGTGTGCAGAGATAGAAACCATCCTGCTGTATTTATATATTCTGTTGGAAATGAGGTTCCTGATCAGCGCATACAGGAGGGAACTGCAAAATTGGCAAAACTAAAGGCTTGGGTAAAGGAAGTGGATATCACAAGACCTGTTGTTGCTGCCTGCGACTGGTCGCCATTTGCCAACCAATCAGGGTTTATGGATACGATGGATATTGCCGGTTATAATTACATCGACCGGTACTTCCCGAATCTTTATGCAGATGAACACCAGAAATACCCTAACCGGATTTTATTGGGAACAGAAACCTTTGCTAACCTGAAAAACTGGTTGTCGGTTCGTGACAATCCCTATGTTACAGGTGAGTTTCTTTGGGTAGGAATCGATTATCTGGGTGAAGCCATCAACTGGCCACGTCGCGGTTGGAACTATGGGTTAATCGATCTGGCAGGTTTTGAGAAGCCTGCCTATTATATCCGCCAGAGTTATTGGTCGGAAAAACCAATGGTTCACATTATTGTGAGCTTGAAAACGAAGAAGGATCCACTGCCATGGAACTGTTTTAATGTGGCTTCACACTGGAATTTTCAAAAAGAGGAAATAGATACCGTATTTGTTTACAGCAACTGTAATGAAGTTGAATTGTTTCTCAACAATAAAAGTCTCGGCAAAAAGAAAGTAAACAAAGACACCTACTTTGCCCAGTATCAAGTGAAATATAAGGAAGGAACATTAAAAGCTGTTGCCTTTGACCATTCCCAAAAAGTAGCTGAACATATTCTCAGAACTGCTGGAACTCCAGATCATCTGAATTTGCTGGCTGAAAAAGAAACCGTTGATCTTTCTAAAGGAGAGCTGATCTATATCCCGATTGAAGTTTCCGATAAGAATGGGATTCGTTGTCCATATGCAGTTAACAACATCCGTGTAATTGTTAAAGGTGAAGGAGTGCTGATCGGGTTAGACTCCGGTAATCAGTATAGTCATGAACGATACAAAACTGACAATAGGGATGCGTTCGAAGGCTGGGTTTTAGCAATTATAAAACCTACATTACCTGGAATAGTCAAGGTGGAGGCAATCTCTGAGAATCTGTTAAATGGAACAAAATCAATAACAGTCAACTAATTTCCTGAAAAAAAAGATCGTTTAATAGAAATACTTTCGGAAAAAACTGAATTAATTGAATCAAATGAATCAACCATGAGAAAAGCCTTTTTGCATAGGAGAATGATTATTCTGGAATTTCCATCTCTTTGAAAATCTATTTCAAAAAGATGCTGATGATTCGAAAACTGTAGAATGGAAAATTGAAAAATTAAACAGATGAAATTTCGTATACATAGCTATTCGCTCAAAATGATACTTATAACCTCTTTAGTATCAGGATGCACGCCCCAAAAACATCAGGATAAAATGCCCGATTCGGTTCAGGTTATCAATACTGCTCAGGTTCAAATTGGAGGCGAACTCCATGTTCGATTAATGAAAAATTTCGATCGGCTTGAAGAGGAACTATATCAGCCAGACAATGTTTTTATGACTGAAGAAGCCAGCAACTTCTGGCCTGGCGACAAAGAAGGGAGAACAATTCTGGCTTTGACAAAACTGGCTGAAACAACCGGAAGAACGCCAAAATATCTGGATACGATCATCAAATTCTTTCCTGAAAAAGTTAATGCAAAAGGCTATTTTGGACCGATTTATCCTGAACATGTTTTCGATGAGCAGCAACTTTCGTCACATGGCTGGGTGCTGAGAGGACTTTGCGAATATTACCTCTGGAAAAAGGACCCGAAAGTACTGGGCTATATCAACCGAATTATTGACAATCTGGTTTTACCAACCAAAGGATTCCATCAAAACTACCCAATAGATCCGACTAAGCGAAAACATGGAGGACAGGCGAGTGGTAACCGAATCAATGAAAAAGTTGGTAACTGGATTCTTTCGACCGACATTGGTTGTGATTTCATTTTTATGGACGGTGTTGTGCAGGCTTGTCAGGTTACCGGGCGGGAGGAAATCAAACCCATAATTGATGAGATGGTGGGGGTGTTCCGTAAAATCGACCTGATTCGAATTAAAGCTCAAACACATGCTACTTTAACCGGATTACGGGCTTTGCTCCGTTATTACGAAATTACAGGCAATATTTCACTCATTGAAGCCGTTGAAAAAAATTATGATTTATATCGAAAATATGGGCGCACCGAAACCTACGAAAACTACAATTGGTTTAGCCGTCCCGAATGGACAGAACCTTGCGCCGTGATCGACTCCTATCTTTTATCCGTCAAACTTTGGCAATTGACAGGCAAACCAGAATATGCCGATGAAGCCCAATTAATTTACTACAATGCCATCGGATTCGAGCAACGTGAAAACGGAGGTTTTGGTACCGATAATTGTTCAGGCGCAAATTCGGTATTTCTACATGCCGACCTCGACGAAGCTTACTGGTGTTGTTCCATGCGCGGTGGCGAAGGGTTGGCCACGGTAGCCCATAATTTGTTTTTCAAGGGCAACCAATCAATCTATATTCCTTCATTTGAGAATGCTTCAGCGAACATCAAATTTGACAACAACTCCATCTTATTGGATGAAAAGACAAACTACCCCTTTGGGAACGAGGTGTATTTCATAGTGAAAGAAACCAATTTACGGTTTACGCCCGAAATTAAAATCCTTGCTCCTGAATGGATTCAGCAACCTGAAATCTTTATCAATGAAAGAAAAATAAAAACAACTTCAGAAAATGGATTTATCTGCTTTTCAGAGAAGCTAAATAAAGGAGATCAGATCAGCTATCAGTTTAAGCTTAAATCAGGAGCGGAAAAACTGGAAAATCCCAACAGTCAGACTGGGTATCACAAATATTTTTATGGTCCGTTGATTTTAGGACATTCAGGAAAAGAAGAAATAGAGGTTCCACAACAAGCTGAATTTAAACTGAAAGGAAACGAGACATTTAGTATAAATAACGATACCCTGAAATTTATTCCTGTTCATCATCTTTTGAATCCGGAAGTAAAAAAAGGAACCGGCTACCAGGTTCAAGTATTATTTAAAAACAGCAAACAGTAAATCATTGAAAATGAAAGTTAAATGCAATGTTCAAGCAGTAGTTTTGATCTTTTCTTTATTCCTTTTTACAGCCAATGTTTTTGGTTGCAACGTATTAGTCGACCTAAATACGTTAAAAAAAGCCGACATTAATTCAGTCTCCACTCTCAAATGCGATGGTGTTTGGGCAATACTTGTCAACAGCGACCTATCAAACAGTGATTGGTCCGGGGTTTACAAAACCTTAGGTGCCGGATGGAATGTATCTGAAGATAATCCGGGAAGCCATTCCGATTATGACCGGGTTAAAACAGTTGCCAGATATGTGAATGCGGCCATGTGCTACAACGAAACGTTTGTGCCGCCAATAGTGGGCGCCACTAAAGGAATTGGTGGTACAATTCTTTCTACTCTTGATATCCAACAGCAATCAGCTACTCATGGAGGAAGTGTTATTGTACTAACGCGGTCGTATGAAAAAGATGGCTGGTCTAATGCCGTTGATGCCGCATTGAAAAATCCAGCGGTTTCAGGAGTTGTTCTTGAGTGTTATCCAAACCGATCACCACTTTACCTGGATAGCTTGAGGGTAAAAGACTTAATTACAGCATGTTTGGCCAAAAATAAAAACTTTTATTTCCTCAGCCCCGGTTATACCAACTATACAGCTTACATGAAAGGATATATCGATTTATTAATTAATGAAGGTATTGATTTTTCGGATGACCGGATTTTCCTTGTGGCGGCCAGCTACGATTATATTGCTCCTTTTATTGGGGGTGATGAATCGGTTGAAGGAGTTGTCAAATACTATTTATCAATCAAGGCTAGGTTTGCGACACTTGATAATACCAAAGCGAAACTCACTATAACAGGTAATCAAAATGATGGTAATAGTCTTATCGAGAATTCTGTTCTTTATGATTTTGAAAATGGCTCACAAGGTTGGCAGATAGGAGGAACAAACATTGATAGGGTCATTTCAACTTCAAGTGGACAAGCGATACCGCCTGTATCCGGTAATTATTTGTGGCTCGAAACAAATGCGACAAACCGACCCACTGATTACCGTGCCACGCAAGTTGCAACAGCAAATTTAGATTTATCAAGCTATGAACTCATTGGCGCAGTTAGAACCTGGGGAGGTTTATCGGCTGATCTAACCGGTTTTTCACTAAAAGTAAAGGTATGGGGGCAAACCGAGAGCGATACCATATCGGCAACTCATAATATCGGCAACGATAATTGGACTTACTTTTCCTTTGATGCAAGCCAGTGGGCTTCTGCAATGAACGTTAGCAGGATTTGGATTGGAATTGCATATAATGGTATATATTCCAGTGTAAGTAACTGGATTGGGAAAGCTGCAATTGATCAGATTGGATTAAATTCACTAACGACGACTAGTGTTGGCTCCTACTTGAAAAGTAACTTCGACCTGAGACAAAATTATCCAAATCCATTTGCCAATTCAACCACGATTTCGGTGAAGGTTGGAAAGATTGAAAATGTCAGGCTCGTGATTTTAGATCTATACGGAAAAATCATTAAAAATCTGGCAGACCGATCTTTTGATCCGGGCTCCTTTGATTTAATTTGGAATGGAACAGACGATTCCGGGAAAAAGGTTCCGAATGGAATCTATTTTTGCAGACTAAGTACTAATTACGATCAACAAACCAGGACTTTGATTTTGAAGAGATAAAGTCGAAAACCCAAATAACATCTAAATAAATATTACCAAAGGTTGCTACTAACAAATCAAGTTTTAGGATTGGCAATGATGTGTTTTGAGTATGATCATTTAGATCTTATATTGTGTCATTTTGTGCAAAATAAGTATCATTTCACACATTGATTCGCATTAAATGCAAAGTAACTTTACACTTACAAATTTAGAAAATAATGTCATAGTAGATAAAATTCGGTTATTCAGATTATTAATCCAATATATTAATTGAAACCCAATATGAAAAACGCACAAATTAACCAGGCCTTTGAATATGCAAAAGCCCGTTATGCCGATCTGGGCATTGATGTTGAAAAGGCAATGGAACAATTAGATAAGCTTCCTATCTCGCTTCATTGCTGGCAAGCAGATGACGTAAGCGGATTCGAAAGCAGCAATGGAGAACTCACCGGAGGAATTCAGGCAACCGGAAATTATTCCGGAAAGGCAAGGACTATATCTGAACTTCGTGCCGACATCGAGAAAGCAATGTCTTTAATTCCTGGAGATCACCGCGTTAATCTACATGCTTTTTATGGTGATTTTGGCGGAGAAACAGTTGATCGTAACCAGATTGAACCAAAACACTTCCAGAGTTGGATTGATTGGGCCAAAGTAAAAAATTATAAACTTGACTTCAACTGTACCTGCTTCTCACATGAGAAATCAGGTGATGGGTTCACTTTATCACATCGTGATCCGGCCATCCGAGAATTCTGGATCGATCATGTCATCCGTTGCCGTAAGATTGCTGAAGAAATGGGACGTCAGTTGGGATCAAAATGTATGCATAACATCTGGATTCCTGACGGATCGAAAGATTTGACAGTCGATCGTCTTTACTATCGTCAGAACCTGAAAGATTCGCTGGATAAAATCTTTGAATACAAGACCAATGACACCTATATGAAAGACTGTATCGAAAGTAAATTGTTTGGTATTGGTGCCGAAAGTTATACCGTTGGTTCACATGAATTTTATATGGGTTATGGTGTGCGGAATAATGTAGTCGTCACTCTCGACTCTGGTCATTTTCATCCAACAGAAGTTATTTCAGATAAAATTTCTTCCTTGTTGCTTTTCCTGCCTGAAGTCATGTTGCATGTAAGCCGTGGCGTGCGCTGGGACAGCGACCATGTGGTTATTTTGGGCGATGAACTGCAGGCTATAGCCCAGGAAATTGTTCGTGCCGATGCAGTGGCGAAAGTACATATTGGGTTGGATTATTTTGATGCATCAATTAACCGGATTGGCGCTTATGTTGTGGGAGTTCGTGCCACTCAAAAGGCATTGTTGCAGGCATTGCTCGAACCTATTGCTCAATTGCGTATATATGAAGCCAATGTACAAAACTTTGAGCGTTTGGCATTGCTCGAAGAAGCTAAATCATTGCCCTGGGCAGCCGTGTTCGATTACTATTGCCTTAAAAAAGGTGTAATTGCTGGTGAGGCATACATCGCTGATATTCAGCAATACGAAAAAGAAGTGACAAGCAAACGATAATCTAGTAGACAAAACTTAACTAAACAAAACACATGAATGCACTATTAGGTATTATTTTTCATGCCCTTGGCGGCGGCGCTTCGGGAAGTTGGTACATGCCATACAACTGGGTGAAGAAATGGCGTTGGGAAGTTTATTGGATTACCGGTGGAATTTTCTCGTGGTTTATCATGCCATTACTTGCTGTATTGTTGACGATTCCTGACTGGCAGGGGATTTTACAAGCCACTCCGGGTAGCATTATTCGCAATACCTATATTATGGGTTTGCTATGGGGAATTGGAGGTCTGACATACGGACTGGCTATTCGCTACCTTGGGATGTCGCTTGGTAACTCAGTACTGCTGGGTATTACTTCTATCGTTGGATCTCTGGGATTGCCAATTTTAAGGAATATCCCTGGGATTGCCGAAATAATCCCTAAGGGGCTTTCGTTCACCGATTTATTTAGTACTACAGGAGGACGAATCGTTTTACTTGGTATACTAATTTTATTAGTCGGAATTATTCTCAGTGGAACCGCCGGAATTCGGAAGGATCATGATCTGGGCAAAAATAAAGAGGGAGTTAACAGTGAATTCAAGCTGTCTAAAGGTTTGATGATTGCCATTGTATCGGGCGTTCTGAGCGCATTTTTCAGTTTTGGAATCGATGCAGGGAAAGAAATGTCTGCCATTGCCAGATCATTGGCGGTGGAACAGCACTATCCTTTTGTTACCCAAGCTGGAGCAGGTTTCAAATACCTATTCGAAAACAACATTATCTTTTTTGTAATTCTCTGGGGAGGCCTCACCACCAACCTGATCTGGACCACCGCCCTGATTTTCAAAAACAAAACAGGTAGTGACTTCGTTGACAAGAAAACACCGCTTTTACGTAACTACCTTTTCTGTGCGCTGGCCGGAACAACCTGGTTTCTGCAATTCTTTTTCTATGGTATGGGCGAAACCAAAATCGGAAATGGTGCCAGTTCATGGACACTTCACATGGCTACCATCATTCTGACCGCCAACCTTTGGGGTTTCTACCGTAAGGAATGGAAAGGTGTATCAAAAAAGACCCACACTATGATTCTTTTAGGTATTGGTGCAATTCTTTTGTCCGTTATTA
>Ga0118677_10002997_pt1 | contig 32929 bp, 22 predicted proteins | sample AliMusrvi5mmetaG_FD_86154 | JGI IMG/M metagenome (GOLD analysis project Ga0118677, IMG submission 86154) | reverse complement strand
ATATTAGTTACCATGTCATTTTGGAAAGAATCAACGTCATTGGTCTTTACCTTAAATGCTATCTTATTCTCGTCATCACTTATAACCTTATAGTTAATTTTCTCACCATCAAGTAAACCCTTTAACGTATCATGTGCCTGCCGATTCGATGAAACATACATTAAATTCATTTCAATACTCCTTTAATTAAACTGTTTTCTTGGGAACTCTCAATCTTTCCATCTTATTTTGTACTCTTTTAAGAAAATCATGTTTCTCTTTGACTATTATCTTATGGATTTTTTCTTTTACTTTTTTCTCAAAATCTTTGTCCACTTTTTGGACCATGATATATTTTACAAAACTCAATATCTTGTCGATTTCATTTGCAGAGATACCGAGCAATTGATTTACTCATCATGATGGACTTGCTTTATATCGGATATGAAGCAATGGAACAGCTAATTCAATATGTCCCATCCTTGATCTTCTGACTCTGGATGTCGTCACTTCCACTCAACATCTTTCACAAACGATTCCTTTGTATCTCACTCATTTATATTTTCCACAACTACATTCGTAATTTTTTACCGGTCAAAAAATGGATTCACAAAACAACCCTCCTTGTTTGGGTTTTCCAGTCCTATAATTAACCGTATCAGGATTATCTACTACGCCATGCGACCATTTTTCTATATCTTCCATAGAAGCGAGCCTCACAATCAATCCCTCGAATTTTGTTTTGTTCATACTAATATCCTTAGTAAGAAAATAAATGGCTACTAACCTTGCGATTGGTTATTTGTAATTGGTTATTTGTGATTGGTTATTAGAGATCTCTCCAAATATACTAATTCCCAATATACTAATTCCCAATATACCAATAACAAGTTATTTCATTATTCTATTTCTCCGAAGTCTTCCATCTCTTGAATAACATTTTCTATGATTTCTTCTTTTTCTTGTCCACCTTCTTCTTCAATCGCTATAACCTCTCCTTCCTCAGTAATAGTGCTTTTCATTACTCCTGAAAGTCAAAGATTTACTATTTTCTTTATTCTATCTTCCTGAACTATTTCAAGTTCCTCTAAACTTAATGGTTCTATATTTTGTCATAATCCTTTGAAGAGATAGGTCAATAAATTGAATGATTCTGGTAATCCACCAATCTTTGGTTTCTGTCCTTTGATAATGGATTCATAGAGTTTATTTCTTCCGATGACATCATCTGATTTGACCGTAAGCATTTCTTGGAGTGTATATACTGCAGAATATGCTTCTAATGCCCATACTTCCATCTCTCAGAATCTCTGGCCTCCTTGTCTTGATTTTCCTCATAACGGTTGTTGAGTGATCAATGAATATGGTCCTACTGATCTTGCATGGATCTTGTCTTCCACCATGTGGACGAGTTTGAGGATGTTCATATATCCTACGGTTACTTTCTGATCATATTTTCTTCCGTTTTCTCCATTGAAGATATTGAATTTTAAGTCATCGAATCAGCACATTTTGGTAAATTCCGTCAAATCTTCTGATGAAAATTTGGAGAAGGTTGGAACTGCAAATTTCACTCCGAAATATTTTGCAATATATCCGAGCTGCGATTCAAATAATTGTCCCATGTTCATACGTGAGATTACTCCAAGCGGATTGAGTACTACATCTACTGGTTTTCCATCCTCAGTAAACGGCATATCTTCTTCTGCTACTACGATAGAGATAATACCTTTATTTCCATGTTTTCCAGCAAGTTTGTCTCCTACTTCTATTTTTCTTGTGCTTGCGACATACACTTTAATTTTCTTTCTTACTCCTGCCATCAGATTATCTCATTTTTTAGCATCGAGAATAACAACATCAATGACTTTTCCTTCACTGCTTCCTGATGGTACATATAATGATGTATCTTTAACGTTTTTTGATTTGTCTCAGAAAATCGCTTGAATAAGTTTTTCTTCTGGAGTTAACTCTCCTTCAGATTTTGGTGTTATCTTTCCGATAAGAATATCTCATCATTTGACGATAGATCCTATTCTGATAACTCCATCATCATCTAAATTTTTTAGCTTGGTCATAGAAACTCCAGGAATATCATTGGTTGTTTCTTCAGGTCCGAGTTTGGTATCTGCTACTTCGATTTCATATTCTTCTATTTGTATAGAGGTCAGATCATCATCTTTTACCAGTCTCTGAGAGATAACAATTGCATCTTCATAATTATATCATTTCCATGGCATAAACGCTACTCTGAGGTTTTTCCCGAGAGCCATTTCTCCACCTACAGAACATGGTCATTCAGCGATAAGATCTCACTTTTTGAGTTTTTCACCTAAAGAAACCCTAGGAATCTGTGTCATGCATGATTTGCTATTTGATCTTGCAAAAACGACTAATGGATATTCCTTGATGCCTGTCTTATATTTTACTTTTACTCTCTTTCCATCTACATACACTACTTCTCATTCTGCTTCAGCTTTGATAACTGCATGAGTCATCTGTACAATATCCCTTTCAAGACCAGTTCATACAAGTGGAGGATCATTTTTGAGCAATGGTAATGCTTGTCTCTGCTGATTGGTTGCAATAGACGCACGTACCGCATCATTATGATCTACAAATGGGATCAGTGAAGTATTTGGTGAAAATATCTGTGATGGATTAACATCTATATGGGTGATATCGTTGACATGGAACATTCCCATTTCATTAAATTGCCTTGCTGCCACACGTATTTCTACGATATTATTGTATGCATCGATCGGTGTTGTCGCATCTGCTATACAACACTTTTCGTCTAATTCTGGAGAAATATATTCTACTTCATCAGTAAAAAATGGCTTAACAGCTATGGTTTTTCCCAGCTTACCATACATTTTTTCTATTTCTTTTGCGGATTTTTCATCGATATAATGATCTTCTTTGATGATTACTTTTTTGAGCTCCTTTCCTTTGGTATCTAATTCATGAATATCACGGTGAGCAATTCTATTGATCAAAAATTCCTTTTTTGCTTGAACTTCACGATTGATTTTGAGTGCTGGTGTTTCGAGGAATCATTCATCGTTAACACGAGAATATAATGATTGATAGATAACTAGACCGATATTTTGTCCTTCTGGCGTCTCGATAGGACAGATTCTTCCATAATGAGAAGGATGAACATCACGTACCTCGAATTTCGCCGTCTCTCTTTTGAGACCTCAAGGTCCAAGGGCAGTAATTCTTCTTTTGTGCTCTATCTCTGATAATGGATTGATTTGATCCAAAAACTGAGAAAGCTGTGAGGTTGCAAAGAAACTTTTGACGGCATTATCGACGATTTTGAAGTTTACAAGATCAGTAATTTTCAATGGATTTTCAAGGTTGAGGATACTGAGTTTTCCTTTGATACTCTTGACGAATTTTCTCATCACGGGTTGGAGATGTGCATAAAGGATCTCTCCCATGGATCTGATACGTTTATTTGAAAGATGATCAGAATCATCAGTATAATATCATTTTTTGAAATTTGAGATATTGAAGAGATATTTGAGTGCTCCTACTAAATCTTCTCCATCAAATACATTTGCCAGATCACCATCCAACGGTTTTTTGATTCCCAATTTTGCATTTATCTTTCTTCTTGCAATTCTTCCGACAAAGATTCTTTCTGTGGAAAGGAATTGATTTTTTATATAATTGAGTGCACTTTCTGAATCGATCAATTCTCCTGGTCTGATCTTATTGTACACGAATTCAGCAGCAGATAATGCATCAGTAGTGCTATCTTTTTTGAGCGTGGTTTCGAAATAATTGAAATCCTCTTCATCAAAACAATCCTTGAATAACTCTCTCATACTCTCATCAGTTTCTAATCAGAAAATCCTGAGCAATGTGGTGATAGGAAATTTTCTTGATTTATTGACTCTAGCTACAACTACTCCAGATTTTTCTGTCTGTACCTCTAACCATGGTCCGTTTTCAGGAATCACCTTGAATGAATATCTGAATTCTTTTTTAGCAAAAAATATACCATATGATCTGATAATCTGTGAAATAATTACTCTCTCTACTCCATTGATGATATATGAAGCAGATGGGGTCATAAGCGGTAAAATACCTATATTTGCACGTTTACTAAATAAGGTCTTTTCCGTCTTCTTTTTTCCATCATCATGTATTTCATTCAATTTTACTTTACCAGTAATGATCCCTCCATAGGTCAATTCTTTTTTCTTACAGATTTTGACATCATCAATAGGTTCAGATATTTTTATATCATCTATTTCCACATACATTTTTTCTCATGCAATATCCCAAACTGGGTTGATATTATTGAAAAGTTTATTGATATACTTTTTGATAAAGTCATCATACCCTCTTTTCTGAAGATCAAGCAGATCAGGGAATCATGCAAATTTTTTTGGACTACGCAAAAATATCCTATCTCATTCTCTATAGAAATTTTTGAATAAATCAGGTATATTATTTGTCTTAACTGATTTATTACTTACTTTTATCGGTTTACTCAGCGGTATGTTGGCTGTTTTACTTGCCTTGGGAGCAACCGTAGGCTTACTTGCTTTTTTAGCTACCGGCTTTGTTTTCTTGGCTATAGGCTTATTCACTTTAGCGGATTTTACTTTTTTAGCTACTGATGTCTTAATTTTTTTTGTCTCTTTTTTTCCTTGAGAAGTTTTTTTTGATTTCATAAGGTTATCTGTGATAAGAAAATAAACAATGAATATGATCTATGCGTATATAGTATAGTCAGAAATTTTCTTATATTGATATTGGAAATTCCGGTAAAAAACAAAAAACATCCAAAAATCCATTTATGATCTTTGAACGGCTAATTGTTTTCTTCCTTTTCTTCTCCTTCTACTCAGCACTGCTCTTCATCATGCAGTCTCCATTCTTTCTCTGAATCCATGTTTTCCTATCCTTTTAGTTCGAGAATATTTTCTCACCCTTCTTAATTTACTAGCCATTTTTCTTTATGATAAATGATAAATCACATTAATGCTAAGTGCTGAATGCTAAGTGTTAAATTATGATATTTCTTTTATTTAGAACTTAGCACGTAAAATTTAGCATTATTGGTTATTTTTTGTATGCGAGCAATCCTAGTTCTCTCGCTCTAAGAATTACCGTTTTGAGTTTTTTCTGAGTAGACACGGAATTGTGAGTGTATTCTCTTGGCTTAATATCACCGAATCTTGTAATATACTTTTTGAGCATCATTACTGATTTCCGATTAAGATATTTTTCATTTTTTTTGTCTGCAAAAAAGTTCACTTTTTGTCAAAGTTTTTTAGCATCCCATGCTTCTATAATAGTTTTGAGTTCATCATTCACCTTGGTAAATAGAACAAATTCATCAGTCTTTCCCATCTTAAAAATAAAGTATCTCTTGATAGCTTTATTATACAAGACATTTTTTTTGATCATATCCAAATCTTCAGCTTGTGCCTCAATACAATATGAATACATATATGCTTTATCATTTCAAGTCTTATTGCCTAAATTATACGCTAATTGTTGGATTCCGATATCATCCTGTTTGATAATGTTCTTTTTGATAAGCTTTTCAAATTCAGAAACCACTTCTTTGCGGTTAGTCTCTGACAATGACGCATCAATCAATAATACTACATCATACTTTTGCATTATATACTTTTTAAGATATTAAAAGATTATTTGATTACGGATTGCGGATTGCGAATTGCGAATTGCTAAAGTCTATTGTCTAAAGACTATCGACTAGCTTCATATCGCCATTCTGACAAATGCGATGACTTTCATATCTGCTGGTATGATTTCTTTTATCTTTTTTGCTCCATCTCTGATATATTCTTGTTCCAAAAGGACAGTATCAGCTAACGCTTTTTTTATCTTACCGTCAACGATCTGAGCAATCATGGCTTCTGGTTTCCCTGCTGCCTTGAGTTCTGCCTCAAATTCCTCTTTCATTTTTGCTATTTCACTCGTATCTACTTGATCAAATGAGACATAGGTAGGATTCATAGCTGTCACTTGCAAAGCAAGCTCTTTTGCTATTTCCTCATTTCCTCATTCGAAGAAAATAAGTGTGGCAACTTTGTTTCCTGGATGATTGTAGATAAATGCTTTTTTATGGGTAACCAAAACCTCACCTATTTTCATATTTTCACCTGTTTTTCCTATGAATTCCTTCACTTCGTTTTCTACTGTTTCTGCTAATGCAGGTTCAAGATCAGCCAAAGCAGTAATTTCTTTGGAACCTTGAGCTATTTTATTGAGAACGGAATCAAATAATGCTTGAAAATTTTCATTTTTTGCTACGAAATCCGTTTCACACAAAAGTTTGAGTCCCACTGTTTTTTCATTCATTTCTACAATTTTAACAATTCCTTCTTTGGTCTCTCTTTCTGCTCTGTTTCCTGCTTTTGCAATACCTTTTTTCTTAAGGATTTCTTGTGCTTTTTCTAGATTATTCTCTGCTTCTGCTAAGGCTTCTTTACAATCCTTGAGCGGAGCAAAGGTGATGTCTCTCAACTGTTTGAGTAATTCTATGTTTCCCATGACAATATGATTAAATGATTAAATGATTACAAATTAAATGGACGGATTAGATGGGATAGATGGATTAGAATGTCTAATCTGTCAAATCTGTCTCAATATTATATATTTTTAGTGGGTTGTTCAGTTTCTTTGTTCACTTCAAATAAGGTCATAATCCATTCTCCTAAACTCACAAATATTGCTAATTTATTTTGAGTAGAGATAGTATATTTTCCGTCTCGAGCGCGTTTTATAAATATACCCAAGAATATAATCATAATGACTATTATAAGTATAGGAATATATTTTATCATCGGAATAAATACAAATATGGACGTTACAATCATCAAGAGAAGAAATACCGCCCGCCATCACAAGGATTGTTTGAGGTGGAATTGTTCAAAATCGCTTTTTTTCTGATTTTTGAATGCTACTACTATAATTCCTATCAGCAGATACATCATCACTGCTCTCTTTTTCTCAGTACTACTAGGGATATAGACCTCTTTGGAAGGTTCAGATATCGTAGGAATGACTGTTTCTGACATCTCTTGCCCAGCTGTATTGGAAATTACATTGGACTGTTGTGTTTCTTCCATATGAATCAAAGAGAGAAATAAACTACTCTTAAACAATTCTTATGTATGAAGATTAGCTAAACATACTATTTAATATAAAATCTACGCTCTTGTGGCTTCACATATTACTGATAATGATACTATCCTCTGCCCATCGTCTAGAGAAATTTGTCCCTGCGATGATAATATTCTGGATATCAGACGTTTTGGTTAATTCATTGATGAAATTATCCATCATCTGGCCGTCAAGTACAATTACCAAATCTGGTTTTTTACTAAGCCCTTTCACTCACTTATAGATTTTCAATACTCTCGCAAGTTTTCTTTTGTATACTAACTGCTCTTTTTTGGTCAATGAAAGATAATTTTCCGTATCGACGAAACGAGCCATAGTATTCATTGATTCTATCCTCTTTTTGAGCGTTTCAAAATTCGTCAAGAATCCAGAGGGAAGTTTATAATTGAGGTAATTGAATCCATATTTTTCACCGAGTTTTTCAAGTTCGTCTGCATACATCTTTTTTTCAGATACCACCAAAATTTCTTTCCCTTCAGCTTTTGCTGCCTGGATTTTTTTTTGTGCAGTTTCTATCTGCTCTATGATAGATTCAGGATTGATCACTGCTATATTGTTTACCACACCTGCCCAATATTTATTGGTCTTTGGATGGGCTTCACTTTTGAGTGTACCAATATGAGCTTGTGCCTCGATTACATCGTTTACAGATATACTCATAATAATTTATTTTGATAAAATAAATTAGTCGATAGTCTTTGGCTAATAGTCCTTAGCTATTCGAAAATATGCTAAAGTCTAACAACTAAAGTCTAAAGTCTACTTAAGGGTGATAGTAGCTCCTTCAGCTTCCAATTTAGCTTTAAGAATTTCAGCTTCTTCGAATTTCACCTTTTCCTTGATCACGGTCGGTGCTTTTTCTACTAAATCTTTAGCTTCTTTGAGTCCGAGTCCAAGAATCTCTTTGACTACCTTGATCACTCAGATTTTTTGTTGTCCAATATCAGTCAATTCGATATTCACAACATCAGCAGTACCAGCAGCTCCTGCATCAGCAGCACCTGCAGCTCATCATGCAACCACCATAGCAGCAGCACTAACGCCGAATTCTTCTTCAATAGCTTTTACTAGTTGATTTAGCTCTACTGCACTCATTTCTTTGACGAGCTCCAGTATTTTCTGAGCGTTCTTTGATAATTCCATTTGTTTGATAATATAAAGTAAAATACTTATATGGGTAATATTAACTACTAACTAATTAAATAATTAATTGATTAAATGATTACGGATTGCAGATTATTCTGCAGCTTTTGATTCCTCACTCTTTTCCTGGATTGCTTCACTTTCGTTCGCAATGACATCTTTATTAGCCTCTGTTTCAACTTCTGTCTTTACTTTTTCAACCTCTGCTTTTACAGCTTCCTCTTTAATTCCCTCTGCTTTAGTTTCTTTTTTTTCTTCAGATTTTTCTGATGGTTTTTCAGATTTTTCAGCTACCTCATTAAGCACACAAGCGAAAGATTGGAGAGGATATTTGAATAAGTAGCAAAGCTTTGCAAGTAGTTCTTCTTTGGTTGGAACGTTAGCAAGTTCATCAACATATACACCATCTTGCCATTTCTTTTCAAACCATCATCCTATAAATGAAAATTCTGATCCTTTATTTTCTTTTTTGAATTCTTTCAAATATTTATTGATTACTTTGAGTGGTCCAAATTCATTTTCATGCGCATATAATGCGAATACCGGCCCTTCTAAAGTCTCAACCTTTACTTCTTCGAGTCCTGCGTCTTTGAGAGCTCTGAGAAATATTCTTTTTTTGATAATATTCATCTCTCCTTGAGCTGTCTTGAGCTCCATCCTGATCTTGTTGGCAATAGTAACAGCTACTCCTGATTGTTTAACAATCACAGCATTTGCTGATCCAAGCAGATCTTCCTTATATTTTGCTAAGAGCTGATGTTTCTTTTCTTTGGTGATAGTCATACTATATAACTTTAATAACTAAATTTTAGATGATAGATTTTAAATGATAGATGAATGTATTGTTTTTATAAACTATAGTATACTACAATAGCATATCAATATTTATCATTTATCATTTCTAATTTAAAATTTATCATTGTTTTTAAAAAAAGTCTCTCAATGAGGCTCTTATACAAAAAAGAATGTTTGTATGCGAACCTAGGTAGGGATTGATATTTTATGTCCGCACAATTGGCGGACAACCTACTGTCTTGGGTAGTTATGTGAGCTTTATAGGAAAATTGAGACCAATTGCAAGTCCTTTTTTAGGGAAAAAGAATAAAAGAATCTTTTAGTCTAGAAGTTTTTTTTTGAGATTATCTATTCCTTCTGTATTTACTGGTCTAGAAATCAACATATGAATATTTGTATCTTGTTGTATAGTATCAGCTTGTTCTTTTATCCTCATATCTGCGGCTATTTTTTCTTGAAATATTTGATGAATAAGTATTTTTCATGAATTATCTATTCATCGATCAGGAAGAATGCTTTTGGGAATAATCGGTAATTCATCCACACCTATTTCTTGTCTGCCTGCTATACTATTTTTATAGAGTTCTATGGTTTGTTTGGTATATCTATTCTGATTTTTTTCTCACCAGATTTTGAGTATCATCTCAGCCATAGCAAGATATATCCTCTCTTTGGGAACTTTATTCATATCTGTCAAAAAGAGCTCTTTATCTTTCTCATTTCCCGGTTGTGATAAATACTCTGTACATACCGATAAACATCTTATCGCATTGATCGACCTATATCTGTTCTGGGGATTCTCGGACTTGGTATCCATGAGGATGGTTTTAAATATATCCATCTTTTCTCCTATCGTCAAAAACAGATTCATGAGAGACTCATTTGGATACTGTTTTTGATCTAGTGTTGTTTCTACTGTTTCCATACGTGTGTGTTTCTACTATATAAAAGGATTAATTTTTTGTAGTAAGGAATAATGATGGGAAGTATCACGTTTCACTGATATTTTCAATGTCTGCGAGTATTTCGTTGATATGATCTTCAGATATCTTTCCTTCGATAGAGAAGTAGGTATCCATTTTTGTCTGGATCTGCTTGCAATAGACCGCTAGATCATAACTAGACAGATCAGTCCCCTTCACTACATAACTCTTGGTTCAGACAACATCACTGATATCTCCTATATACGTTTTCATATCGGCAACTAGTGTTTTTTTCTGTTCGAGTGTTTCAGCACTTCTCAATTCAGTAAAAGCAGTTTCCATATTTTTTGTCTCTTCGCTTATATGTTCATTGAGTGTTGTCTGTGCTTCAATAGTTTCGTCGATTCCCTTGTAAGATTTTCCTTCAAAATTCAAGGTAATCTTTTCTCCATTAGGTCACATAATCGTCACTGATGATGCTCCTGGATAGATATCTTTTAGTCATTGAGTAAGATTGCCCGTATCATATGCATTTTGTATGTTATCTATCAATACTGTGATCTGCGGATCTTTTTGGTTGATATTAAAATCATCACATACCTTGATAAAAGATCATAACGCAAATTTAGCTCATCACATTTTTACTAGGCTCTCAAAAGTAGTTCACGCTAATTCGAATTCTGCTGTCACTACATTTTTTGTTTCCATTTCATTTGTTGTTTTGTTTTTTACCTTAGCTTCATATGATCATAATTTTGCTGCACCAGTATCATCTACACTTATGCGTGTGCCATATTGAGCAAGATATTTTTGATAAGGGAAACTTGTTATATCATCAATATATTCAAACTTCAGATAATTATGCATTTGCTCTTGCGTCATATTTTCCAATGCGGTTATCGTTTTGATATCTGTACTGTTAGCTTTATTGAACGTCTTCAGTACCTTTTCGAGATTTTTATCATTTTTATTTGCCTTTTTTATTATTTCATCTCTTCATTGTTCTAGTTCTAAGCTTTCTATCTCTTGCAATCTTATCTGTAAAGGAATAGTCCCATCAGCATCTGGTTTGAGACTCATACTATCCAAAGCCTCCAACAATGCAGTTTGCAAAGCAGGATTAGTTGAAGAATCTTTTACGATATCCACTATTTTTAGCAGATTTTTTTCTGCAGTTAGAAAATCTTTGACAGCCATCGATTCGTATACCAACCTAAATTGAGCAGCTATTTCTGGTTGACCGAATAGAAATGCAGTTTTATAATCTGTTGATGCTGCTGAACAATCCACTACGGAGGTCACTCCATATATAATCTCAGGTCTAACTTCTCCCGTATATGTTTCACCTGCTACCGTACTTGGCAGATCAGTTGTTTTTGCTTTGCTATGCGTCAAGACACCATTTTTTATGATAGCATAGCCATCATCTCAGAAATTTTTTTTATATCGTTCAGCATTTTCCTCGATAAATATCGTGCTTCGGATAGGATAATCTTTGGTTGCATCAAAATATTTTTTACTACCCTCTTTGACTCCTGTATTCAGATATTTATTGAACATTGATGTATACCCTATATCATGATCGATGATAATCTGTCTAGTGATAACTCTTTCCATAGTGCTCATATTCTTCATGAATTTTTCTGCCATATCCATATTTCATTTGAGGATATGGAGGATATCATGAGAGCTTCCTGTTAGATAGCTTTTATCTTGGACATGCTGGTGCATAAGTTTATTTTGATTCGCTTCCATGAGCAGAAATACCTCACTCGCTGTCTTGGTTGGATACGCTGACTTATAATCTGCCATAAACAACAGACTGTGGGAAAAAATCACGGCTTTTTCTGAAGGCAGCAATCTGCTATCCTTAACTTTTGATTCCATAGAATCCCAAAGTTTCTGAGCCATCTCTTTTTCTGCAAGGTTGGTCATCGTATCTATCTGTGTCTGTACCTGTGTACTTACTGATGTTATATCACTATCTTCACTTATTTTATATAAGGTCTCTTTGATACTACTCATCACTTTCGTGTCTGCTCATGACAGCGTCCGGTCTGAAGTATTTTTAAATTCCGAATCGATCTCCAATGTATTGCCATTACTATCTAACAGCATATCAGGTCAGAAGGTAGCAGAATAATCTATCGTTCTGAAACCTACAGGTTTGAGCACATATTCATTATAGACTTTCCCTATTGCTAATATTTCACTATCGGTAAGTCACTTAAGATTTTTTAATCATTGATAGGTCTCCAAAAATAAGCTTTTAATATCTGCTTCATGGATATCCAACTCTGCCTGCAATTTTTTTACTTTCTCCTTTAATAGATCTATTTTTTCATATATCGGTTTCGTATTTCATGACGTGATTACTGATTTTAGACTTAAACCAAGTTTTTGGATATTCATCTTTAATATATTTATCTTGGTCTTTATCGTTTCTATCGTCGTCATTTTTATATTTATATTTGCTCCGGTTTCCAATATTGTTTGTATTTTTTTATACGCTTTCTGCTCTGCAAGCAATTTCGCATTATTCGGATCTTTTTTCAATGCTTCTTGGATTTCTATCAGTTCCGGAATATATTCCCTTTTAGCATTTTCTATAATTTTTAATCCTGATTTTATTGATGTTAATTTCTCGGTATTTTTTTCTATTTCTTTGAGATGATCAGGATCTTTTTCATCCAGATTATTCTCTTTGAGCAGATCTGTGATTTCTTGTTTTTTTTGGGTAAGGAGTATCTCTATATCCAGTGGATCATCTTCTCCAGGTATTTTGTTTGCATCCGTTACCGATGATATATCGTTTACCTGTGATCCTGGTTCTGACTTTTGATCTAATGTCGCTGCATTTGTAGCCGTAGCATTTTTTGTTGCGTCAGATACTGTCGATATTTTTCCTGACACATCATATTTTTCTATATCATCAAAATCGGTCGAATCAAGTTCTCCTCATTTCGTTTTATAATTAATTCTTAATTGTTTGTATATTTCCGTCAATGCTATCAAACTTCAACTCATTATCGGCCCTTCAGCTGATATTGGATGTCATGTCCCATGTTTTATCATTTCTTCTATAGCTCGATGATGTAATTTCGCCATACATCTATCCAAAAATTCCATACTAGACTTGAGTGTGGATAAATCTGTTTTGAGCGATTTCAACTGTTTAGAAACATTTTTTATTATCACCTGTAATTTATCTACTATTTTATCTATTCTTTTTGTAATTTCAGATCATTTTATTATTTTCTGTTCTGTACTTAAGTCTTTTAATGTAGACAGATCTTCTTCTATCTCTGTCATCTCTGCTTCTATATGTGTCTGTTCTTCAGTTTCTGCCTTTTGCGTTATTTTTTCAACTGGCCTTGCTGATTTATCGGTATTGTCTGTCGTAGTATTCGCTTTATCTGCTGGCACTGGTTCTGGAAGGATTGTTTGGTCTCCTGTCGGAAGAATATTTTCATTCACTTTCAATTCATCATCTGAAAATTTTTTTGGATCTAGTAGATCGTCATCGTCTATATCTCTATTTTCTGGGACTGGTGTTTGATCTGCAAGTGACTTACCTGGCGTTTGGGCTGAATCTTCTGTTTTTTTCTGTTCTGCAATATCTTGATTTGCTTTTATCGTAGCATTCAAAACGATATTATATTCTTTCTGAGATGTTTTAAGTTCTTCTCTGAGCCCTGTTAACTCCTTGACTTTGGTGAGGTCTTTAGTCTTTTCTGCAGCTTGTATTCTTAGATCGATAATATTCTCTGGAGTAAGTATTTCTCTCCTCAGATCATTATCATCTAGAAAATCATTATACTTTTTTACTTCTGTCTTGCTCGTAAATTCCTGCGTCTTGGTAGTTATCTGTACCTGAATATTGACGAGTGCATCTTGTGCTGCTATTAATTTTGTTTGTATGGCTTTGGCAGCCGTGGCATGAGGGACAGCTGATAATTCTGCTTCTGTAAGTGCCTTTCCATCTTTTACAAATTTGATAATGCTCGCTCCATCTATTATGACCTCTTTGGGTTCTATCCCATCTTCTGTTTTCATTTTCTCGATCTCAACATCAAAACTTTTTTTAAGAGTTTCTACTTCTAGCGATGCGGTTTTGCTTGCATTAGTCAGCTGTTTACCTGCTAATTTCTCTTGGAATCAAGATGTCGCAAAGTTTCATAATTTCAATGCTGATATAAACATAATATTATGTACAAACTCGCCAGCTAAATCATCTATACTCATTGCTTTCTTCCAGGAGTCCTCACTAAATCATTTGCGAGCACTACCCATTACAGCATTAAATCAGGTAAAGATACCTGCCTCTGATAACAAACCAAACGTTTTAGCTCCGGCCGTCTCCAATCAGAATTTAGTAATAAGGCTCTCTGTCCCCTCTATGGCTGCCTGTTTTTCAAGTAAGGTCAAAGCTCATCTTTCAGCTACATGTCCTAATTTTCCAACAGGACCGAAAAGGATGAGATTGGTGGCATATTCCCATGCGGTGTTTTCTATCAAATTTGATCGTCCCACAAATTTTCAACCCTGATCCAAGACTCACGTTCACTTACCCAATCCTTCTATGAAGTTTCATCACTTATTTACGTATTCGATACCAGAAACAATTCATCCCAATGCCTTGGTAGAAGCAAGGAAAATCCCTGCTGATAAGAGCACCCCTCCTCCTGTCAGACCCGTAATGAGTCAAGCGCCTACGATAACTCCCACATCAATAAAAAATTTTCAGGGATTTTTTTCTATTTCTATCATTTTGTCTTCTACATGCTCAAGTACCGTATCTCTTATCATACAGTCTACATGTGCTTTTACTCGTGCAGGGTCTCCTGCGTAGGACTTTGCTTTTGCCCCGGCCATCATCTTCCATGAACTTGTTCTCACTTCATTTTTCTGTAGCGTATAATCAATCATATATCCAGCTTCTTCTCCATTAGGTGCTTTGATCGGAGCAGGTAAGCTTGTTACTCAGGTATATCCTGCCGTTCCAGCTTTACTATATACTGCATAATGTTGTTTTATAAGAGCTATAAGTGTGGGTGATCATAATGAGTTGAGTGAATCTTCTGGGAGGTCACCTAATCTGTATGATTGCAAAATCATAGCTAGAAATGCGCGATTTCCATCTTGTATCAGAGCACTGCAAGCATCTTGATATTTATTCAATGCGGCTCAATTCACCTCGGTTGTGACAGTTCCATTCTTCTCGTACACTGTTTTTTTAGAATCCTCGTATAATTCTTTTCGTTTGAGTGCTTCCTTTTCTAATGTTGTGATCGTAGTTGTACATTCTTTTATTAATACCTTATTTGTATCATATATTTTCTGTTTATCATTATCTCAGAAGTGATCTATATACCGTACATCACTTGCAGATTGTAGGGACTTCCCATATGTCGTACTAGCAAATATATATTTCTGAGACTCACTTAGTTCTTTTTTATTATATCCCCTATAATAATCTTCATCTATGACTTGAGTTGTTACTTTGGTTGGAGGTTTTTTATCATCAGTAGCGATAGAGACCTTATTTGCTGCAAGGACATCTTTTACTGCATATCCAACAAATTCATAGTAGAGTGTTTGCCAGATATTTCATTTGTTCACTTCTAGAGTGCCTCCGGCATCTTCTGATCTGTTTTCCATAGCTCTGAACAAATCAGATTTCAAAAAAGTAGTCCCTTTTGTAGCTCGATTCTTGTATAGTGGCGTTAGATCCACTGATGTTCAACTTGAGGGACAGAGTGCAACCAAAAGCTTTTTGAAAGCAGGATAGAAAGCGTTTCCATCATATTTCGTCCACTCCATAGGCTTATTTGTACGCGCGTCTATAGGCTGATATTTTTTAAAATCATCCAAACTCACGGTTCACTCTTTGAATTTCTCCTTGTCCAACACCATGGCATCATATATTCTATTCGTCTCTTTCTGAAAGTCATAATTAGTTTTGATCTCTATCAGTGTTGCACTATTAACTCTTGCTTTTTTATTGGGAAACAGACTATTCCAATCCAACAATAGATGTTGGATATTTAGGAGGATTTTTCCCTGTTGTTCTACAGTATAATCATCCAAATTTATATCAATAAATTTTGTTATGTCATCTAAAGTAAGATCTACGATAGTATTTTCATCAAGATCAAGAGCTCAGAGATTAGCTTTAAATGACGATACTTTCCGTTTATCATCTTTCAGAAGAATATTTTGTATATGCTCTACATATTTATTATTAGGTAATGCCATGACTTCACTTAGTTGCGTCGATATTTTTCAATCAACTTTGAATTTTTCTCATAGTTTATAATTCGCATATAACTGTAATAATTTGATCTCTGCAGAAGTGAGATTCTCAGTATTCTTTGCAACAATGTCATCTTTACAAACTTTTAGACTGGTCAGAAATGTTTTTTTGAGGGGATGTAATGTATCTAATTCTTTAATTATTCAGTCAATGTTTATCTGTTTATCAAAGAATCAATCTTTCAGCGCTGCCTCGAAATCTTCTACCTCTATCCGTACTGATACCTCTCATTTTTTATCAATTTTATCTCATTTCTTGGCAAGATCAAGCAAGGAACCTGGCATACTCTTAATTAAATTTTTTTCTTCGGCGACGGCCTTTTGACTATTGATATCTAGCCTACTTTTCTCCACAAATTTTATAATAACATCATTTGTGAGACCGGCCGTAATATTTAGTGTATAATTTTCATTCATATCTACTGTTTTGTTCTTGTATGTCATGGTAATCACCTTATCATCCGACAATGTCATCGTTTCAAAATCTTGAGCAGCGATAGCATTCGTTGTCAAAAAATCGCTGAACTGTGTCTGTCTCTCATCAGCTACCAAACATTTACTGCTTGTTAGATTATCGACAATAGCTGTAGATTCTTTCAGAGATTTCTTGGATTCGCCAAATTGCGTCGTGAAGGTAAGTTCGTTCGTTGTCGGATCATATATTAGAGATTCTGGAGACGTTCATGCTATCAATCAGATCCCTTGTTCTTTGTAATATTTCACTCTATCGTAGATCAACTCTGGTCATACCTTCCCATTAATTTCGATATGCTTATCTATTCAAGCTTTTTTGAGCTCTAGATTTTTACAAAGTTGGTATACTTTAATGTTTTTCTCATCCATTTTGGAAAGATCTTTATCCATTTCTATCATGTCTTTGATAGTATCTTTATAGTCAAATCATAAAGTATATATTTTCTTGCTAAGCACCTTCTCCAATCATTTCTTCTCGGGTAATAAACTCTTGGTTAAATTTTCATCCAATGCAGTAACCAATTTCTTTTGATCTTCTACGCTTTTTGCAATATTGTCAAAAGATGCCTCTATCTCTTCCAAAGAAATGATTTTATCCTTCTTATCCAATGATTTGTCTACCTGTCTGAGGATATCACCCATAGTATTATATATCTTTTAAAAAGCTCTCTAAATCTTCATCTGTCATTTTAGCAGTTTCTTTTTCCTCTTTGCTTCTTATCTTCTTAATCATATCCAAACTTTTTGTAAATTTTGTTCTTTCTTTGTCATCTTTTACCATCTTGATAGAATCTTGTAACAAGGAAATCAGTCCATCTAAGGTTTGATTGGTACAATATGAACTCTCTATCAACGCCAAAATACCTTCCGCTAGATTTCGGTAAGGTTTCAATTTTGTCAGTACTTTGATGATGAGTTGTTTCTTTGCTTCCATGATGTGCAAACGAGGATAAATTATACATAGTAATTATACTTACTGATCTCTTTTTAATCAAAAAAAAACTCTATTTTGCTACAAATAGAATGACATTTATTTATTTTATGTTATTATTATATTCTATACTTGACTTTTATATCTATTTATGCATATTCTATAAAACAAAAAAACACTTATTCATATGAAGAAACTTATTATTATCAGTGTAATATCTACACCCAAGCCTGAACTTGGTGAATTGACCTCTATAGCATATGAGATTAACTGTTCTTCCGACGAAGAACCAATTATCAGGCAGACCATTACCTGTACACAAAACCCTGACATCATCCTTGATATTCTTTCTCAAAAAAGAACCAACAAGACTGATGAAGAACTTATAGAATTGGAGAAAACACTCTCTCCTATCAAAGACAAGATTTTACAGTCAGACTATATCAAAGTAAATTTCTTACCACTTGAAAAGTGCGAAGAATCCTGCGAAACCTGTCTGATACATGCGTTCAATCAACTAGAACCAGAGGTGGTAATGAGCGTCAAAGATTTGATTGCAGCAGGAAGATTTGATCTCAGCTCGCTTAAGAGGGTATGCTTAAATTAACCTCCCACTATCATTAACCCCGGACGATATTCCTCGGGTTTTTTTTTATTTGTTTCTCAATTCATTGATCTTGGATCTGGTCTTTGGTCAAAGGTATCCTCTCAGTATCAATGGATCGTGATCGGAAATCAGAGAATATTTTTTTTGGAAATCGTAGACAGCATTCATCGTCGATGATGAGTATATTCAGTCGATGACTCCGCTATAGAGTCACTGGGTCTGCAAAAAATCTTGAAGGATTTTGATTTCTGAGCTTTGCTGACCTTTATTATACGACCTATAAAACAAGAATACTTTCTGTTGAGCCGTAGTTAAAACGTTGGAAGGTTTTGAAGGTTCAGAAGGTTGCGATGGAGTTCCGTTGTAATATTTCGCTAAATCCAGGATAGCTGTGAAAGTTCCTGTTACATATAAATCAGTTGGTAAAAGACCTTTGCTTTGGACATCCAGCTTCATTGTATATCTTGTCGCACTGCCGAATATTCCGCAGTCAGGATTTTTTCTAGAAATAATTTTTTTAGTTACTTGGTATGTACAAAGTGCTTTCTTGGTATTCGATTCATAGGTACCGTTTCGATATTTCTGATTGAGATATCAGAGTTTGACGAGATATTTCTGTAATGTCCGTGTCCGGATATCATTTCTTCATGGCTTGAGTTGTTGGATCCGCAGTGCGATATCAAAGAAGTTTTTGAGTACAGGGACATTGTCTCGTAAAAGAGAATCCTTAGGTGAAGACCTAACTACTGAATCATCGCAAAAATAGCCCGTCATGTTTTTTTTGCCAAAAGTCAGAGATCTGATCAGTCATTCTTCTCCCTTCCCCATTCGCACATCGATACGGTCGTAAGTTTGCCCCCTTTCTCCGGACAATACGATAGCTCCTCCTCTATCAGCGATTTCTCCTAGTCCAAGACCTGGGAAATAAATCACTGATCCGAAAGAATAACAGGCTGGTCATGCGAGCATTCCATTGAACACTTCTTTGCCCGACGCTCAGAAATATCACTCGCCATTGAGAGTCACTTCGTCTTGAAATGTTGGCTTGTAATAAAAAATCTGTCCGCTTGTCGGTGAATAATATGCCGTCACCGTGAACATTTTCTCCTGACAACCGGAAAGATCTAAAGCACTAGTGAAGCTTACGATTCACGAAAAGATGACAATTATTGCTAGGATTTGCTTCATTATACAAACGACCTTATAAAACACATAACATATTTTTTATCATCATTCCCATGGTTACGTCATTCCGGCGTTAAGGTTTGGAGCCGGAATCCATACTAAAGTACTCTAGTATGGATTCCCGATCAGGTCGGGAATGACGTGGTGTAGCGTTCGGGAATGATATAATATGATAGTACCTTAGTTTTTTAGTTTGATAATTACAAGACTTTTTTTATACTGACCATATACGGTATTTACGCATATCGGTATTTACGGTTTTTACACGCAAAAACATATGTTCAAAAAGTTAGAAAGAGACTTAAATAACCGGCTCGTTGACTTCGTCATCTGAGGGTCATATCTCAATGACTATCGGACGAATGTTTTTGAAAAATTTAAAAAAATCGGACTCGACGCATATGCGCATATCCTCATTCAGTATGAAAGATTTAAACAATGGTATAGAGACTAAAAAACATGGAAAGATAGAAACAATAATCTTTCAATTTTTCAATATTTCAACATTTTAACGTTTCAACTTTCTTAATTATTCAGGAGATGAAGTACGAACGTCGATCCTTCATTGGTTTTTTTTATATTTTTCTGCTGTAGCGATTACTTCTTCCATCATTTTTACACATTCTACAGGATACTCTCCGACTGCTGTTTCTCATGATAGCATTACATAATCAGCTCATTCACCTACGGCATAAAAAACATCACTCACATCTGATCTTTTGACTTCAGGAGAATGCATCATGGATTCCATCATCTCTGTCGCTACGATCACTTGTTTATTCGCTCATTTGGTTGCATTGATAATATTCGCCTGATAGACTGGGATATTCTGTACGGGTAATTCAGTTCATAAGTCACCTCTTGCTACCATTATAATATTACATGCTTCGGCGATAGCAGAAATATTTTTCAATCCTTCTTGATTTTCTATCTTGGCAATGATCTGAATTTTTTTTCCTCCATTATCATCTAAAAAATTTCTGAGTTCATGCATATCAGCTGCTGACCTAACGAAGCTTAGCGCTATGTAATCCAACTTTTCTTGGATAGCGAAAAGGACGTCCTGCTTATCTTTGTCTGTAAAGCTTGGTAATTTGATATGAACTCCTGGAAGGTTGATATGTCTTCTCGAACCGACCTTGAAGTCATTCAAGGCCTGGACCAAAATATATTTTTCTGATTTTTCCAACACTTTCACCTGAAACAATCACGCATCTATTTTCACAATACCTCCTACCTTCACATCATCGGGCAATGAAGGATAATCGCAATATAATGATTTGTCTTCACTATCATCTGAAGTAATACATATTTTGAATTTTTCGCCCGTTACATAAGCAATCGGAGTTTTCAGGATACCAGTTCTAATGCCAGGTCCTTCGACATCCAAAAGTATCTGAATTTTCTTTCCCAGTTTTTTCTCCACATCACGAATGATCTCTATTACCTTGGTTCAGGTCTCAATCGTTTCATGCGCGAAATTCAATCTGAAAATATCTACTCCTGCTTGATGGAGCTTCGTAATCATTTCCTTATTGCTGCTCACTGGTCCTAATGTCGCGATGATACCTGTCATATTTCAACTAAAAGATTAAAAGATTTGAAAGATTAAAAGGTTTATAAAGTCGTAATATCAAAAGTCTAAGGTCAAAAGTATAAGGTCTAAGTTCTAAGCTCTAATATCATACATCTTTTTATCGTTCAAAAAGTCTTTGGCTAATGTGATTTTACTCTCTTCATTAGCATATAACGTATACAGTGATTCTCCTTTCTTTACGGTGTCGCCTAGCTTCTTATGTAAATAAACCCCCGCTTCTAAATCCACAGGAGAACCGAGTGTTCTCGCGAGTGAATTGAGCACGTGCATGTCGATATTTTTTACTTTCCCATCTTTGAGCGCTTTGATATCTTGGTGAATAGGTGCTAATTCAAGCTCTTCTGATTTTATGTTTGGATTTTTGCCATGCTGAACCGTGATGATTTCTTGCATCTTTTCTCGTGCTTTGCCACTTATTAGTTGTCCATATGCTAATTTTTCTGCTTCTTTGCCTTTGGCCATACCGACCAATTCGATGATTTTGCTTGCAAGAAAAACTGCTTTTTTCTCGAGATCTGTAGGCCTCAGTGGATGCTGCTGCAAAACTCTCAATACTTCTCTCACTTGAAGTACCGCGCCAATCCCAGCTCCGATAGGCTGTAACGCGTCCGTAATCTCGACGTGAACTTTCATTCAGAGTTTTTTTCCTACATATTCATATCTTTTCTTGAGTCGTTTAGCTGTTTTCATATCAGGCACTTTGGCAGTCGGTCATACGGGAATATCGATCAGTGAATGATTGATGCCCATCGCATATTTCTTGGCCATGATACTGACAATCGTCCTTGGATAGGATTGCATTGATAAGGGATAAGCGACTTTTATCAGCTTTTCATCAGCAGGAGCGAGATCTAATCCACCACCTCGTACGAGGCAACAATTATTTTTTTTGACTAATGCTTCGATCTCCGGCTTACTGAAAGAGATATTCATGAGGACACTGACACATTCCCCTGTCGCTGCTGGTGTGGTTATCGCCTTGGAAAACGTCTTGGGCATTTTAATTCACAATGAGGTAAGCAAGGGAATCATGATCATCGTCGTTTCATTTCCAGGTACTCCTCACATGCAATGCTTATCTGCAACGACTCACTTGAAATGGAGCATCTCTCCTGCCTCAGCCATCGATTTAGCCATCCGATACATTTCCTGGTCACTAGAATCATGGAAAAATCCTAATGCTGAAAAATACGTAATCAAGGTATCCGTGAAACGATTGGTAGAAATGTCTTTCATAATCAGATCAATTTCTTTCTGAGTGAATTGTGTAGTTCTCTTTCCTTTCATTACTCTTTTGAGTGCTTCTAATGCTACAGAACTCGTCTGCGTAAAATTTATTTGTACGGACTTATCTTTTTTGATTCCATATTTTTTGGCTATATCCCTAGGAATACCGACTTCATGCATCTCTACATATTTATTTGTCAGATTTGCATCAAAGACATATTCTTTCCCTTCATAGACGAGAGATACTTTGTCCAATGCAGCAATTCCATATTCAACTGCTTGTCCCTCATTGAGTAAAACGACTAACTCATCTCATTGGTAGAGATCGATGATTTTTGTTTTTGCGTGGAAGACATTTTTCATAGGTAGTGGTAGTGAAATAATAAAAAAAAAATTATTTTCTACTGAATAGTTTTTTCAACGGATCATAGGTCATCATCCTCATTGTAATAAATCACTCCGCATCTTTCACTATCTCCTGTTCTGTCGCTCATTCTTTGTGTCTAAATTTCGCCATCTCTGAGAGTGTTCGTGCCTTTTTTATTATGATCATGTGTTGTGATTCAAAACTATCTGCTATCCGGTTTCCCCACTCTTGTATATAGTTCACAGGAGTAGATTTTATCGGTGGTAAAGAGAATGTTACCGTTGGGCGACCTCATGACCATCAACTGATAGAGAATCATCATCAGGTTTGTTTGATTAATTTTTCAACAATTTCGAGATTATGGAGATTAAGTCAGTCGTAATATATCTGTATCCAAATTTTCTCATTATTTGCAGAGGTATCTATTGTCTCAATCTTTTTCTTGAATAATTTTTCTACTGCAGATACCAATGGTGCTTCTACTAGGTTTGGTATCTGAGAGATATCGGTTATCTTCTCATAAGACTTATGTATCGGTGCAATATCACTGGACGTTACATCATTGGACGTTAAATCATTGGACAAAAGCGTTTGTCTATCATCAACTACATATTCTTGTGTATGTATACTATTTCCGATACTATCAATCATGGAATATGCTACAAGGTAAATAAAACGTCATTACTTTCTCTTGTTGGAATAATAAAGGATTCTTAGATTCTAATATATAGTTTCACCGTTATAATTATTTCTAGTAAATTTTTCCTCTTCTTTCTCTATACAGAAATTAAATCTTCCTACTCCTCGCTCATAGCCACGATGATTATTTGCAGATATTACCAATGGATAATTTGCTTTTATCACTTTTTCCATATTTTCCAAAGCCCTCATATGATCTTCCAGTTTTCAAATAGCATATTGTTCTTGGGTTGGCAGGAGGTCTTTACTTGCTTTTAATGTCATACCATAAGAATCCGCCTCTTTTTTTGCTCCCTCTAGTGCATATTCTAACTGATTATAGAGTTTTCCCCATTTGTCTTCAACCTTGGCTAGAAGAGGTGTATAAACGTTTTCTGTAAATTCCTTTTTCTTATGTTCCAATTCAATTTCAGATTTTTCTCTATATTCTTTTTTTAGTTCTATTACCTCTTTTTTTAAGCATAGATATGGCTCTACTATAGGATTATTTAATACAGTAATGAGCTGTTGTACTTTATTTTCTAATTCCAATTCCATTGCTTTGTTGCTTTCACTGTTTGTATTATTGTGTTCTCTACCATATCTTGCATTAAACAACGATAAAAGTTGTTTGAAATTATTTATTTTTCTTTTATCAAAATTTTTAAATAAATCAGAAGCTTCTGTCTCTTTTTCGTTGATGATAGTACTAATTTCTTCAAGTGATCTTGTAGTCGTCGTTTCATTCATTGTTTACAAGCAAATAGAGATATAAAAGTCATATTTTGTTTATCGTCTAGTTCTAGTTACTCTCTCTCCTAGCTGCATGTCTGACTTCTTTATTATCCTTCTTTTCAAAGAATGCTATCGCCTGAGCCAATTCTTCGTGATCTTTGGCATATTCATGGATATCTATTCCTTTCTTATAGGCCTCGCAAGCTTGTACCAACGCTGTCGCGCCTTTCTGTGTGCCACCTGGGTGGGCATGGCATCCAGCGCCCATAGTGGTAATGAAGTCTACATCACCCATGATATCAATAAATGGTTTCAACAGTGTTGGATTAAGTCCTCATGAAATGATCGGGCAACATTTTTTCATATTTCTCCACATATCGTCTTCTGCAGTGACATGCTGATGATGATCTTCTTGGACTTTCTGTATTCGATCAAGATCGTTTTCTGGGATCTCGCCTCGTGACTGCTCAAAAAAATGTCCTGGAGCATCTAGTCCGAAAATATTATGCGCTGCAGTGACATCTTCGTCAGGCGTACCTGCCATCTTTCCTACGCCTGCAGTACCCGTGTGAATTCCTGATGTTCAAGCCAATCTAGCGAACTTGGACAAAACGAGAACGGTATATCAAATAGGATTTTCTGGTCTGGTAAATGCTCCATGCCCTGCTCTATGGAAATGGATGAAGACATCGGGATATTTTCTTCTCAAGGTCTGCACTGCCATCCGACCTGCAGTTGTCCCGTCGATAAGAAATGCATAGGATCATTTTTCCATTCATGAATTTACAATCATCTCGCATCTAGAGATCATGGTATCATAATCTGATGCAGAGACATTGAAGGAATGCACCTTCTTGTGCCCAGTTTCCTTGACGGCTTTAGCCATCGCTTCTGTGACAAATTCCACCATCTTATCATACTGACAAAAATCTTGGTTGGCCTGAGGTTCATCATTCTTGACGAAATCACCACCACCTACCCGGAAATCATAGGCCACTTCTGCGTATTCAGCAGAGGTCAATCCCATCTTGGGTTTCACAATCGTTCACAAAATCGGTCTATCGTAGACGTCTAAATATGTTCTCATATCATCTAACGTATAACTTGGCCCATCGTATTGCTCCAACATTGCTGGTGGGAATCGTACGTCGAGAAGCTTCAATGCATTGATTTCTTTCATTCAGAAAATATTACCTGCGATATACGTAAGAATATTCTGGACGTTTCCTCCACGGTCGAAGAGTCTTCGTGGATACGCAATCCAAACGAGATTTTTCTCCAGATCTACTTTATATACCAGAGAATTCATCGTACGAGAAAAAGGAGTCTCTGTCTGCACCGCGAAGTTGGTTCCGGTACTCGATTCTGCTGACACTTCACATGCAGCTTGCAAGATATTTAACTTTCCTCATGGGATCATATGAAAGACCGCGAGCATATATTCGCCATCTTGAGGATCTTTAAGATCGAGATTGACGTAGGCTGCTTGGTGAGGATTGAGAGTTGTAACAAGTTCTTGGATGGTCATTTTTGTTTCTATTACAGGAGTAAAAAACATACTTAATTATACTTAGATTTCTCTTTTTTGCAAACTGTTCTCAAAGGATAAACCACTCTCTGAATTTTTTAATTTCATTTTGTCGTCCTTCGCAAGATCAGCATAATATATCCTCTGAGTTCGTCAGCGCTTGGTGTGCTAATATCATTGATAATACCTGCCGTATACAATACCTGTAAATGTCTTATATATCGTAATGAGAAATTTTTCGTATTATATTTCTCTCCATACAACATCCTAGATACTACTGTAGCGAACTGAGCTCTCGTCACGTTTTGCTTAGGATCAAATGTCTTCTTGATACTCAATCCGTCAGCTTCTCGTCACATTAATCCGAGTTGACATGAGGTCTGGATATAAAATTTCATCTCTGCTGATCCGTGAATGATATCAGGAAATGAACAGGATAATTTTGTATTCACTTTTTTCTTCATTACCTTGACTGCATATTGTGTGATCATCTTTGACAATTGTTCTCTGGTTACTTTGCCATTGATCTTTGCCTGCTGTATGGTTGGAATCGTTGTGATGCCGTTTACATACGCTCGTTGATATGCAGTATTGAATTCATCGGAATAAGAAGAATTCTGGATATCTCATGATACGGTCGCACTTGCATGATTTCATGTAGTAGGACAAGGTCAGCAAATACGATCATAATAACTCGATGAACAATCTCTCTGAGCCGGGCAGATATCTTGATGGAAAATACTTCCTCATCATCATCCTGTAGGTACTAATGAAGTCAAGGATGTTCAACTATCTGCCATTGGTAAAATTATTATAAAATCTCGTCACGAACTTCGCAATCAGGTATTACCTACGGTATCAAAAGCAGATACCCTTCGATAATATATTCCATCCGTGAATCCGGTCAGAAAAATTCCTGTCAGTGATGTCGATCATGAAGATATTAAATTAGTACATCATGAATCGCTACTCACTTGATAGAGATATCCACTTACTCCTACACCTGAATCAATAGATCAACTTCGAAGCAAATTCATCGTTCATGTAGTGAATATCGTTCCGCTTGCTGGTGAAAGCAATTCAGGGATTGTCGGCGCGGTTGTATCGACCAAAAGATTCCAGACCTCGCTTCGTGATCAGCTATTCCCTACACTATCAAAGGCCAATACTCTCCGATAATATGTTCCGTCCGTGAATCCGGTCAGTATAATTCATGTATTTATTTGATGTCAGGAAATTATAACATGTATGAATCATGAATCGCTACTCACTTGATAGAGATATCAACTGATTGATCCGCCTGTATCGATTACACCACTTCGCAAAAAGTTTATCGTTCACGTCGCGAATATCGTTCCGCTTGTTGGTGAAAGTAATTCTGGAATTGTAGGTAGTGTCTCAGGAGCAATCACCATACCGCTACTCATGACAGCGTTTCCTTGTATCCCTGATTGAGATACGGGAGTCACTTCGAATGTTATGGTCGTGCCAGCATCGTTTGAAGTCAGGAGATAATTTATTCCTGTAGCTCCTCCTATTGGATCTCCATCTCTATACCATTGATACAGTGAATCTCCTTCAGGATCAAAATTATATTTCATGACGGTTGCTTTATCATCATGAGCAACATCTTCGTAGGCCATATAAGGAATCCCCTTGTCCAAGACAAATGAAATTTGTCCTACTCATCCATCAGAAGATCCCGAACCAATTGATTCCCAAACATTTGTCAGTGAATTGAATTTCATTGCTGTACCTATCCCATTATTTATTTCATCTCCATCATAGCCATCTTGATAGGCGACATAAGGGATTTCCTGATACACATCAAGAGCAAGAGAATAAATAACCCCTCCTGATGAGAAATTAGAATTTCCTATAAGCTCTCGGCCTGAACCGTTGAACTTCATAACCGTGCTCCATCCAAGATATCCATCTACATAAGCGACATAAGGGATATTATTTCTCATTACCAGTGATATAGGTCATCATAGGGAACCATCAGAAAACCCTTTATTCCCTACGGGAATCCAAGTATTTGTGCCTGTATAAAATTTCATTACCGTAGCTTTCCCATTATTGATATGATCTTCATCATATCCATCTTGATACGCAAGGTATGGCACTCCATTATCTACAGCTAACGAAGTAGACAAGGCGTCCATATCAGAAAATCCGGCATTACCGACAGTTTGCCAAGTATTCGTTCCCGTATTGAACATCATAACTGTTGCTTTCCCGTTATGGATACCATCGCCATTACTTCCATCTTGATACCCAACATACAAAACACCACTAGCAATAACAAAAGAAAGATAATGAATAGCACTGGCTGAAAATCCAGCAGAACCAACAATCTGCCAAGTATTCGTCCCACTATTAAATTTCATCACTGTCGCTTTGTTTGCATGGGTAGTATCACTAAATGCGATATATGGAGTACCATTATCAAAAGCAAGTGAAGTGTAGTATGCCTCTCCCGCAGAAAAAGCCGCTGGTCATACAAAACTCCAGGTATTTGTTCCGCTATTGAATTTCATGACATTAGCTTTGAAAGCATGAGCCCAATCAGAATACGAGACTCCTTGGTATGCTATATAGGGAGTCCCATTATTGAATGCGAGAGAAATAGCTTGTGCACTCATACTGGAGAATCATTTGGTGCCTAGCGTACTCCGATTATCATTGGGATTGGTATAGCTATATGATCACGTAAGGATTCCTCCGACGGAAGCATTACCCGTCAACGTTACTCATGTAGCAAGAGGTCAACCTATTGCAAATGTACTGCCTATACTAATAAGACCGAGAAAACCAGCAATCACGAAAAATGCTTTGACGACAGCAAATCATGCGAACATTCAGCCTACATATGTATGTCCATGCGTATGGATATGCTTAATGACATGTATTGAATGTTTGCCCATGTCTTTTAAAAGAGTTTTCATGTGAGACAAAAATAAATAAATGGGAGGTAGTGTCTTTTAGATGTCAGTATTTTTTAATTGTACCTCTAGATTTGTACTTGCTTGATCTCAAGCTATCTTAGTATCAAAATCGTTTGCTAAATTTATAAATATTGGATTCCTGGCTCGTTTCCCTACCTTATTTTCTGTTACATTGGTTCCCTCTGTGGCTGTAAAATAATCATCCATCATCTCTATATCTATGATAGCCGTTCATCATACCTGTTTTTCGAAACATTTGAAGAATGAACATATTTTTTCATCTGGTGATTGATTTTTTAACGTAGTAGTATCGATCGGCAACGTTGTCTGATTTACCAATGATTGGACTACAAACATTTCTTCATTGGTTGCTTTATATGCCATAACATTTTCTGATGACTGAGTCGCCTTGGTATTTCTATATTGGAGTAATTTTTCTATATCTTGCTGAAATATCTGTAACTGGCTTGTAGATCCTAATGAATAATATTCTAAACTTTTGTAGAGATAATTGTACAATCCATAAGATTGAGGATATTGTTCCTTGGTGATCAAGAGATCTTCATCATAGGAAGGAGTTGCTCTTCCTGATAAGGTAAATATACTTTGTGCTATCATATCTTTGATAATTACATTTTTGAGCATATCTTTGTGGAGAGTAGTATTCCCGAAATTATTGTATTTCACCGATTGCTGTATTTTTTCTGTAACCTGTTTTTCATACTCATCTAGTGTAATTGTTGATGCTATGATTCACGTATAATCAATGGCTTTTGCTCACTGGACAAAATCTCCCAATGTAGGTAATGTCACCAAAGGTACTTCGGTTTCTTTATGTGAAGCTCCTATCGATAGAGGTCATTGGTCGTTCTCCTGTTGTTTGGATAAAAAATTTTGATAGGCAACGCTTCCATTTGCTAGATTATAGGAGAGTTTCACTTTTTTGCCTTCCATCGTACCATTGATATGTAATACAAGCTCCTTGGATACCGTATCAGCATCTTCATGTATTTTCATTTGTTCCATAATATTATCTTTTTCGTTGATATCGACATCCATAAATTTTTCTAATGTCGCCACGCATTGCTCTATGGCTACATTTTGCATGGTTGTATTTGTCTTTTCCAATAATTTATTCTCATAAGGTTTTGCCTGTTTCTGCAGTATGGGCAATGCCGCAGCCAGTGTTTTCTTTTGTACCTGTGAAGCAGATTCTGGTACAGTCATATCATCATTGAAATATTTGAGATGTTCAGATATTTTTTGGCCATCCTGTGTCGTGGTATCCAATTCTGGATAAAAAGTCAGTAATTTCGTATAATATGGTTTATCTTTTTCTTTTTCTGGTACAATTTCGGTGAGCTTATTTTCTTCTTCATTGAAAAAAGAAGTGATATCAGAATCACTATATATGTTATTTACCAATGTCGTGTATGATTTATTTTTACTGTACCTATCTATCATAGCACGAGAAGCATCACTGGTGAGCGATTTATATCAAAATACCGATATATCTATATCCAGTGATTGATTCATCGTAGAAAAATCCATCAGTATATCTTCAAAGTCAGCTTTTGCTGTTTCATCCAATGCTTTATATTCATCAGAGTTTTTGGTTTGATCCAATACATAGGTATACCTTATGTATCTATCTGCTCATTCCTCGCTTCCATAGATCTTTATCAATTTATCATAAGCATCCTTTTGTGTCTTCTTCTGTGTTTCCAAATATTGTTTGAAAAAAATTTCATCCTCTTCATTGAATGTCCTAGATGCATTCACGACGAATTTCATCATTTTATTTTTTGTCAGAAATGCTGTCAATCTGTCTTGCATATCCATCAATTCTGTCAGATTGGCTATCTGTTCTGATGTCGCTCTATTTGTCTCTATTCACATTTTTGTTTTGATTTCTTGTGCTTTTGCATCTCTACCTGCTATTTCCTGGTCCAAAAATCCTATCAATTGTTCAGACGTAAGCTTATTCAATGCTTTGATTTGATCATCTGAGAGATTACTGATATAGGTATTGATCTTTGTATCCTTAAAAGCTCCTTTGATAGCAATCTGATGTCAGACATCAAATTTACTGATTATATCGGTATATTCATGCAAAGGAAGAATATCCTTGTTCAATATTCTATCTCTGATTTTTATATTATATTCTATATTTTTTGCTTTATCTTTATCTTTTAGAGCCCTTATATATTCCTCTTCAGAAACGTTTGCCATTTTTGCTAATCGTGCCTGATTTGTTTTTTGGAATATCATTCGATTAACTCAAAAATTATCCTGAACTAACTGCCAGAGAGCTTTATTGGTAGTATTTCATTGTGTATTGCTTATTTCGACATTCATGCAATCTACTTGTTATTTATATAAATTATTTCATCATTCGTGGATAATATTTCTTCACGTATTTCTTAATATCTTTAGGTTTGATTACTCCATACTCGGTAATAATCCCCGTAATGAATTTAGCAGGGACCATATCAAACGCGTAATTAATAATTTCTAATCCTTGAGGAGCTTCTGGTCGAAGTTCTTTACCAGATCTTCTCTCTATTTTTATAGAATTCTGCTCATCGACTTTTTTTAGACTGCCAATAACATATACAGGAATTCATGTATCCCAAGCAGCCATAGCAATAGCAAAACTTCATATTTTATTGTAAACGCTACCATTTAACTTGATACTATCACATCCGATAATAACTGCATCGATATATACATGTGATTCGTACAAATTATCAACGAAAAACGGCGCTGAATCATCAGTGATCATAGTATCTGGTACACCTGCCGCCAAAAGTTCAATGGATGTCCTTCTTCACTGATAAAGCGGTCTTGTCTCTGTGTTGTATACATGAATTTCTTTTTCTTGCTTCCATGCCGTAACAAGTGTCTTGACCACAGATCAAGAATGACAATGGGTCATGATATTCCATCCACGTTTGATAAGATCAGCTCCTATATTTGGTCTCACTGCCTCTTCATGCTCCAATTCTTGAATATATGTCTGACAAGCAATGAATGCTCTTTTTTTTATGTGGTCCATGTCATCGCTTTTACTTTTTTCATCTTCTATTGCGTGTTGGACATATTTAAGTCAATTAAAAAGCATAGGTTCAGTCTCTCTGGCTTGGGTAAGGAGTTCTTTCGCCTCAAGCAAAAAAAGCTCGAAATCGGGCCAAGATCAGAATTGTTGTTTATCGATTTCTGTTCACAAAGTCGAAATACCCGCTTTTGCGATATTAGTCGCTCACTGGATCTTTATCGTCTTGATGTCTTCAGCGATATTTTTGAGGAGAGTGAAATTCATATTACAATGGATTAAAATATTAAAATATTATAAATTACGAATTTTTTTGTTTTTTAGGTAAGGGTTTGAACTTTTGAGATGGGATATCAAATGATTGGACTAGTTTGTACATGGCTTTTATATTACCATCACTTAAACGCCAAAGGCATGCTATTATATTCTTATTGAATGCTTCATCATGTTCGTCTTCTCGTTTATATCACTCTTTTATATTGCTTCGGCTCTCTAATTGTTCAAGTGAAAAACCCTTAAGGTCCTCTATTTTTCCTATAAATTTTTCAAAAGACTTCTCTTTTTCAGTAGATGATTTCTCAAGCGGAAATACTTTATGAATTACTGCATTTTGCAATGCAATGATAGCGTCCGAATATTCCATAATACCACTACGCTCTCCATAATTGATAGGATGCCTTTTTTTAGCACTTATGCGCAATTCTGCTTCTCATCATATTGGAGAATAGATCAGCGCATGATCATCAAAAAATATTTTTGGTTCATTATCTGCAATTTTATCTCTATCTCAAGCACTGACGACAAACAACGGCAATGGACTATGTGAAAATCAGATGAGTTCTGGAATATTTCTCCTAGTAAAAACCTCAGTATTAAATTCTCCATTTCCTATATGCACAGGTAAATCATTTCCTTCATAAGTAATCAAGGTATAGATATATGCTGCGTTTCCTATTTGAGCTTCTTCTCACGTCAATATACTATAGTCTGCTACCCCATCAGTTCCATAATAATACTGTGCTAATCTTGTAAATACGCTGATAGCAAGCGTCTTCATATATTCTCCTGATTGATAGTCATACTCTTTGAATGCATCAAAAATTTCATTATTTCCATTGAGATTATTATCTTTGCCTATATTTATTTCTCAGTTTATATGTCTACGCATGGCAGGTAAAAAAAAGATAAAGCTATTAGTATTAATAATATTCACACCACCACTCTTTTGCAATTTTGCTCTTGTAATTTGCATCTGTTTACCAC
>Ga0118677_10002996_pt1 | contig 32933 bp, 26 predicted proteins | sample AliMusrvi5mmetaG_FD_86154 | JGI IMG/M metagenome (GOLD analysis project Ga0118677, IMG submission 86154) | reverse complement strand
CATCAGAAGGAACAACGACCGGAATGATGATGTAGCCATATTTTTTACCCGGTGCTTTTCGCATGACACGACCAACCGACTGAACAACATCGACCTGTGAGTTCCGGGCAGAGAGGAACATCACGGCATCCAATGAGGGAACATCAACTCCTTCGCTTAAACAGCGCACGTTGGTAAGCACACGGCACTCATTGTAATCGGTGTCAGCCTTCAGCCACGACAGCAATTCATCCCGCTGGGGAGCCGTCATAGTGCCATCAATATGCCGCGAAGAGAGCGAAACCATCCGCTCCTGGTTTTTTTCAGGCAATGAATTGAGGTAAACCTCGGATGCACTATTGTAGGTGGCTGTTATTTTTTTTGACACTGCAATGCTTTGGCAGAAGGCAACAGCCCGTTTCATCGGTTCCGGATCACTACCTTTGATAACACCAGCATCCCCAAGGATTTGCTTCGAGAGGGCATTGATGCAGCCAATAAGTTTGGAGGCATCGTCAGTGTTGATTTCGCTCTCGTTGTCGGTTATCATTTTCTGCACCGCAGGGGGGACATCGTTTTCATTCAACGTCAGAATGAGCACTTTGTAATCGCTGAGCAAGTCCCTCTCTACTGCTTCACCAAAACCAATACGGTAGATCTCTTCACCAAACAACCCGGCATCATCCATTGAACAAAGAATGGCATCGGCTTGTGCTGCCTTGCTTTTGGTATCGTCACTGTAAAGCCTTGGGGTTGCGGTCATATAGAGCCGCTTTTTCCCTTTGAGGAAATTGTTGTCGTGGACTTTCGTAAATGCAGATTCATCTTCACCGGATAAGGTAACCCCTGTGGTTCGGTGAGCTTCATCGCATATAATAAGATCAAACTCCCCGTAGCTCTTATTTGACTTCAGAAGTTCAGCTTGCGCACGGGCAATCACTGCAATGGATTGGTAGGTAGAGAAAACGACGGTCAAGCCAGCGTGTCCATTGGCCTCTATATGCTTGAACTGGCGGAGAATTGAGCTGACATCGGTGGATGCAGGTAACGCAAGATCAACGATGCTGTATGAGTCACTATCTTCATTCTTGCTTTTTTTGCGAGACACTTCACTGTCGGAGCAGATACAAACAGCATTAATCGGCTCATTGGCATCGGACGACCACTCTCGCAGTGTCTGGCCAAGCAAGGCAATGGAGGGAACCAGGAAGAGGATAAGGCCTTTGCCATTGGTTTCATGCTCAGCGATGCGCAGGGAGTTGAATGTTTTCCCTGTACCGCAAGCCATAATGAGCTTCCCTCTGTCTGCCGTTTTGAAATGCTCATGCGTTTTATCCAAGGCCTCTTGCTGATGCGGCCTCACTGTTTTTTTTGGCGTGCGTGATGCTTCGCCGTGTATACCCTGATCTAATTTCTCCCAATCAACCGCTGATTCCTGCAGCTCGTAGAGGTTGAGCCGGATAACAGGCGGGCTCTGATTTTTTATGGCTTCGGTTGCATTCAGCCCCCATTTATTGGTCGTTGAAATCCAGAGCCGTTGCGAAAAGCTTGTGGTTTGCAGATTTTCATCCTTAAACTCCCTGCTTGAAGTCGAAAGAAAGGAGTCAACAGCCGGTTTATCGATGGAAGCACTTTCCTGAAAACATTTACACTGAATAGCCCAATAGTCGCCATCCAGGGTCAAAGCAACCAAATCTATCCCGGTATCACCACCACCCAAATCACCCCGGCCAGGGAATTCATTCCACAACCACACCTTCTTGAAGAGATAGGCATACTTCGGGTCGGTTTTCAGGTAGGCCTGCATCAACCGTTCAAAGCGAGCGCCCTTATCGCGTTCGGAGAATGCATCTTTTCTGTATCTGGTCAGGATGGTCTGGAAAGTCATTATAAAAAAGAAGTATAAAGTAGGAAGTATAAAGTATAAACTAAAAAACACCACAATGTTCTCGAGGTAAGAGATAGTGGCTTAATATAGTTACCATTACTTAATTTTTCCCTTTCATCATACCGATAATGTGACTTTCAGACGCTCTTTGTACTACTCTTGAATTTCTTCACTTTTTCTTATACAGAGGATTGAATTCATTGGTATAAATATCTGAGGGTTTCAGTTGGCCGGGTTTCAGCAAGCCGTCTTCAATAAACCGATCTAACCACCACTGGACATCTTTGTCTGCAATAAACGGGTAATCAGGAGTCCAAAGAGTTGCACGGAAATACTTTGCCAGAAGAGGATTGCTGCCTTTTTTAACACTGATGTCGGCAAAAGCCTTTTTTACCCGGTCAGGATTTTTCTTGAACTCAGCGTAAATGATGCGGCGGGATGCATCATAGGCTCGAAGGTATTTTCTGACTGTATCGGGATGTTTCTCGATAAAATCATTCCTGAAACTGAGAGCAGACATTACTGATTCGCCCTTTGTCTCAAAGTTTGTAGTTCCCGGTATTTGACGGATCCCACCGTTAGCAACGGCCAGATCATAAAAAACTCTGAGAATATAAGCTGCATCAACCTGCCTGCTCCGGAGCAACTGTTCATGTTGTTCGGTTGGCGCCGCAACTAACTCTACCTGAGAAATTGACAACCCGTTCTTTTTGAGAAAAAGGCGTATAACGTAATCGGCTTCAGCGCCGAGCACATTAACGGCTATCCTTTTACCTGCAAGGTCTTTGATGGTATGAATAGGGCTGTCATCAAGAACCAACACTCCCTGCGTGCCGCCTTCATTGTCTTTGGTTCCTACAGCAATACCAAGGAGTGCCTTGATTTTCCCGCCACGGGCAATTATGTTGATATATGGAGGCCAGGCAGATTCAGTGCAAACATCAATATTATCCGCCAATAACGCCTGAAGTGTTGTGGTGCCGCCACTGCTTTGTATACTATTAATGGTCTCCAGTTTCACCCCCTCTTCAACGAGAACATCCCTGCCGGACAGTATTTTAGAAAGTTCCCACTGTGTAGGGACTGTAGACCCCAGCTCTCGAATTGCTACGTTTTCACTCTTCGGTGAGCTTTTTTTTAAAGCAAACCATCCAGCCCCTGTAATAGCGATGGTAAGGAGAAGAATAGAGAGCAGCTTTTTTTTGATATTCATTATGTCAGTATTCAAATCTCTTGTGTTATTGAATTGCACTGTTTATATCACGCTTCCAGGAGGTCGTTTTCTTTTCGACCCAAACCAACAGATAATTAACTGCGAGTCCAACAAGAGCAAGAGCTAAAATGCCTGCATACATTTCAGGTACTAAAAAATTGAATTCTGCGTTCTGGATGAAAAACCCAAGTCCGGATTTAGCCCCGATCATCTCAGCTGCAATAACGACCATCAGTGCAATCTTAGCCCCCAACCTTGCCCCGATAACTATAGATGGTATACTGGCTGGAAGAATAACCTTGGTGAACAATTCAAAATCCGAAACTCCCATCGACCTTGCCGCCTTTATATAAATGGGATCAACACTCTTAACTCCGCTTATTGTGTTCATGAGAATCTGCCAGCTGGCGGCATAGAATATGATGGCGATCTTGGACGACTCACCCAGACCAAGTAACAGGAGAAAAATCGGCAAAAGAGCAAAGGTTGAAACGTTCCTTAAACCCTGCACCAAAAGATCTGTATATCTTTCAAACTGTCTATAATGACCCATTAAAAAGCCAAAAGGCACCGCTGTCAAAAGTGCCAGCCCAAAGCCTGCGGCTGCTCTTTGCAGACTGATCAACGAATGCAGCAGCAATTGTCCTGACAGAGTCAAGTCAATCAAGGTCTTGAGAGTTGTTGAAAAAGTCGGCAGAAACAATTGATTGATAATCCCCAGACGAGGAAGAAGCTCCCAAATGGCAAAAAATACAAGCACCAACGGTATGCCCTGCGACCAATTGTACAAACCACCAATCAAAGGCTTAAACTGTTTTACATAGCTGCTGATATCAATTGATCTGGGTTTCAGTCTGATCTCTGACGGAACAGATAGTTCTTCTGACATAGTAAATCTCCTTTTTATCGTTGAAATTGTTGAACATTGTTAATCCGTAAACGCAGAAGCAAGCTTCCAATCCTGTTGAGCTTTATTGACTTCTGATTTTAACGCACCCCATACCTTAAGGCGGTTAGCTGCAAATTCACTGCTGGATCTGACATCACCGTTTCTGGGTCTTGGGAGATCAATCTCAATTATCTCTTTTATCTTTCCGGGACGCGCAGTAACAACAGCAACCCTGTCTGCAAGAAATACAGCTTCATCAATGCTATGAGTTACAAAAATCACGGTCGTATCGGTGCCCTCCCAAATCCTGATAAGTTCGTTTTGCAAAATTTCTCTTGTCTGTGCATCGAGCGCTGCAAAAGGCTCGTCCATAAGCAATACTTCAGGTTTAGTTGCCAGCGCTCGAGCTATGGCAACCCTTTGCTGCATCCCGCCAGAGAGTTGATATGGATAGCGATCTTCAAAATCAGAGAGCCCGAAGAGAGATAACAACTCACGAGCAATTTTTACCCGTTCATCTTTTACTACTCCTCGTGATTCAAGGCCGAACTCAATATTTGAAAGAGCAGTTCTCCAAGGGAAGAGCGCATACTGCTGAAATACATACCCTGTCTTATCACTTGGAGCCTCTACCGGTTTATCGTCGAGGTAAACAACGCCACTTGTAGGAGCACTCAAACCTCCCACTAAATCAAGGAATACTGATTTCCCACTTCCACTTGGTCCGACCAAAACAAGAAACTCTCCTTTCCTGATCTGGAGGTCAAAACCACCCAAGGCTTCAATCTCATTGGAGACGATCCCATTGTTGTTAACCTCCTGACCGTGTTTGAGCCTGAATTTTTTTCGTACATCTTTTGCTACTATTATGTCCATAAGTCTCTCTTTACATTATTGATGTATTAATTTTATTTCCATCACATCATCACCAAGTCCGAAATAAATTGCTGGACACCATCATTGCATTTCTTTACAACAGTATCAGATTGCATAAGCAAAAGGGTACTCAGTCTCAAGGTGAAACTCTTTTAATATTTCAGCTTTTATCTTCATAAAATCAGAGCTTGCCCTGTCCCGTGGCCTTGCAGATGGGATATCAATAATCTTTTTAACAATACCTGGACGAGAAGACATGATGACAACTTTATCACTCAAATAAATTGCCTCTTCAACATCATGGGTAACCATAATCATGGTTATCTTTTCAAAAAGCCATAATCTTTCGAGTTCTTTTTGCATATACATTCTGGTAAGGGCATCCAATGCCCCAAGAGGTTCGTCCAGAAGAAGAATTTCCGGCTTATTGGCCAAGGCTCTGGCAATTGCGACACGCTGGGCCATGCCACCAGAAAGCTGTGCTGGATAAGCACTTTCAAATCCAGCCAGACCAACCAACAGCAAGTGCTCGTCAACTATGCGCTTCTTCTCCTTACGACTGCTCTTATCGAGACCGAAAGCGATATTTTCTGCAACAGTGAGCCATGGAAGCAGCCTATGGTCCTGAAAAACAATACCGCGATTTAAATCAGTCCCCACTATCCGTTTTCCATCCATCAATGCATCACCACTGAAATTATTTTCGAGGCCTAATATAATTCGCAATAACGTTGTTTTACCACATCCACTTGACCCAAGAATAGATACAAAGGTACCGCCTGGAAATGTCAGGTTAATATTATTCAGAATTTCTAACGGAGTATTGTCAACTATAAACCGTTTACTAAGATTTTTGATTTCTATTGTACCCTTAGCAAGTGACATATTTTTCCTTGATTTTTGATTTTTCTTTTTCACTTTTTAATGCCTTTGTTCGTTGATTTTGCCAATTTCTCAACAACGGTCGTCATCATAAATCCAAGCGACCCGACAATAAAAATGCCTACCAGCACCAATGCCATATTAAATGAGCCTCGACCCGCTTCAATTCTGGTTCCAATACCGAATTTGGTTTGAATAAATATTTCAGCCGCCATTAAAATTGCCCATGACATACCGAGGGCCAAAGTAACTCCGGTAGTTATTGATGGCAAAGCTGCCGGCAAAACAATTTTTTGTATCCGACTTAATCCTTTATAACCATAAACAGAGGAGAGTTCTATATACTCTTTTGGTACATTTCTCACACCGGCAAACGTATTCAGGGCTATCGGGTAAAAAGCTGCAACAGAAATAATAATAATGCGCGACAATTCTGTCATCCCGAACCACATGACAATAAGGGGAATCCATCCAATTATAGAGACTTGGCGGATAATATTAAAAAAAGGAGAAAATATCTTTTCAGCTGAACGTGAAAGTCCAATCAGGAGACCAAATGAAAATCCGCCTGCAGTACCAATTAGAAATCCACTGAGTACGCGTCTGAAACTTGCAAAAATATGAAACAGTAAATCCTTTTCAGTGAACTGTGTAATAAACGTTTTAACAACAGCTTCGGGTGATGGAAGAATAAGTACGGGGATATAACCTGAATATGCTATAGATTGCCAAACAACAAGCAGGATTAAGGGCAAAATAGTGCCTGCGATCCATGGTTTTGATTTTTTACTTATGTTCATTATGCAGGCCCTCCATCAAAGGATACTCGACCTCGTAACAGAAATTGTTCTATGATCTGTAAAACATAGTTCAACGTGAAACCTAAAATACCTATGACGATCAAGGCTGCCATAACTACATCAATCTGGAAGAGCTGCCGACCTTGTATCATTATATATCCAATGCCATTATCAGTACCAAATAGCTCAGCTCCAACAACAAATATCCAGGCCATTCCGAGACTATGACGAATACCGGTAATAATTGAAGGCAATGCACTTGGTATCAAGACTTTTAAAAAATAACGATGGCTGTTGTAATCAAATACCTTTGCAAGTTCATGATACGATGTTGGCACACTACTCACTCCCTGATAGGTATTAAAAAGCATAGGGTAAAAAGCACCAATTGCTATAAAAATGATTTTAGGAAGTTCATCAATACCAAACAGTAAAATTATCAACGGCATCCATGCAAATTCAGGCACTTGTTGCAATGCTTTCACCAAAGGCTTAATTGTTCTACTCATAACAGGTGAAAAGCCCATACCAAAACCAAGAACAAACCCTGCAGATGCACCGACTAAAAAACCTAAAAATACTCTGTTCAAACTCACGAATATATGTGAAATAAGATCGCCTGACCTGAACAGATACATAAACGTATCCGGTATCGTTAACGGAGGCACAAGAATAAGCTCTGAAAATACATGACGTGATACTGTGACCTGCCATATAATCAGTACAAGTAATGGTACAATAAGCCCAAGGAGTCTATCTGTAACCTTAAAGCCCTGTAGTAATTTTTTGGTCATTTTATAATTCCGTGAATTAACAGGGAGCGAAACACTCTGTTTCGCTCCTTTTTTGTAAAGATTATTTCTGTGTCCAATAATTTTCAAGACCAAGTTCTTTTAACGCTGCTTCAGAGAAGCTTTTATCAAACCATTTATTAACATCAAATTTATTTCTGATTAATTTTCTATTATAGCAATAATCAATCAAACCCTGAAAATGTTTATAACTGGCTTGATCTAATAGCGGGTTAAATATTTGTTTTAAATTTGCATTTTGATAATCTTCTTTTTGGTATTTATACTTATATCCTGCTTGAACCAAAGTCTGCAAAACCTCTTCTCTGTTTTTCTCTTGAGATGCCCAATAGTCAGCTTTTATAAAGACCTTAACTACTCTTTTTGTAATATCAGGATATTTACGAGCAAAATCCTCCATAACACTTAAATCACTCGTAAAGTGATCGTCTAAAGGATAAGTTCGAAGATCGCGATTATCAGCAAGAAGTACTGCCAACCCTTGATCTACCAAAGGACGATCTGCGCTTGAGACAAGAGCATCTATAAAACCTGCACTTAATGCCGCCAAGCCATCATTACCGCCCATATTACGAATGATGACATCTTTCTCTGTCAATCCATTCGTTTGAAGCATTTTAAGAAATGCTGTTTCATTAGCAGTCCCTCTCCATAACGCAATCTTCTTCCCTTTCAGTTCTTTAAAAGATTTAAGATGCAATTTAGGGAGAGCAAGAATGTAGATATTGGTACCCTTTTCATTACCGAGAATATGCAGAGTTTTCAATCCTGCAGCTTTTGAAACAATTCTTGGAAAATCTCCATACGGTGCGAAATCCCCTAAACCTGCAGCCAACGCCTCATTAATACCAGGTCCGGCTGCTTTGATATAGGATATATCTACTTTAATACCATCTTTTTCAAACTCCTTCTGCAACAAACTATTATTTACAATATAATTTTGCGTAGCATTGTAAGCATGCTGCGTAGCAAACTGAGTACTGGCGAAGAGAATCCTAATTACCTTTGGCTTTTCCTCTGCTTGTGCTACAGAAGCAATTACCAGCTGCAATCCTATCATTAATAATACTATAACCCTTTTCATTAAATTTACTCCTCTTATTTATTACATTAATTTAAAATCCGTATTGGAATTGAGCCACAAATTGATTCTGCTTTGTATTTGTGCTTTTTATATCGCTTACAATATAATTAAGCTGCAATTTTGTGGTTTCAGCAAAGAAGAAATTGAATCCGTAAGTAACTATTGTAGATTCATTGTTTGAGAGTGCCGTATTAGGATCCCAACGATCAAACCGAATAAATGGCTGATAGGTCTTTGGCCACCAATCATCGATACGATCCTGATTTCTGTAGGCTTTCACAAACTGTTCACCCCATTGATAGAAGAGTGTTACGGTATATCCTCTGCTTTCGGTGGTCGCTTTAACGGCGTTTGAAAGAGAGGTGCCCGATAGAGCATTTTCGTCTCTACCAACTGCGTATTCAGCCGTAAACCCTATAGGAGAGGCAACATAGGATATGTCTTGACCGTAACGAACTTTCGAAGCACCGCCTGTACCGCCTGTAATTGCTGTACCATTGGCAAGGGTAAGATCCTTTTTACCGGTATAAAATGAACTCCCGATGGTCAACCCCCGGAAATCAGAGTTCCAATCTACAGGCGCATTAAAGTTGATTCTTGCTACAACATCCTTACTTTTATTGGTATCAGATGCGTTCGGACCTGAACCATTATAAAGACCGAGAGCATATTCAATCAAAGGGACACGATAATTGAACCCACCATCATAGAAAGGCAAAAGATCCCCTCGGAACGTAATGCCAATATCCCTTGCGGCAAGATTAAGTCCACCACCTCCAGCAAATGTTGCCACATTTGCCGCTGGCGTTTTATCTTCCCCAACCTGAGGCTCAAGACCAAACGGTTTTTTATTTTGCCCAAACTGGACATTTAATGTCGCCTGTTCAGGATCCAGTGTCTGTAAAATCGAATACTGAAGATAGACGTCAAGCGGCTGTACATTATAGGTAGGTGCGGAGCCAAGGGTCGAAAGTACATAGGTCAGATTTCTACCCTCTTCATAGTCTTTCTTCAGAGCTCCAGTAAGTGATAAAATTGCCGCGTTTACAGTAAATCCATTAGACACCTGCGGTATATTGGATGACGTCACCGCTGTATAACGGTTCTGCAATGTTCCACTGATCTTCAGTGAACGCTGGGAGTTAGCGATAGTTCTATCAAGCTGACGTGCTGTCTGATCACGAAGAATTGCAACTTCTGCATTGAGGGCGTCAAACTCTTTCTTTGTTATTGGTTTATCGCCTTCTGCACTATCAGTTTTTGACGAATCATCGACATCTGAACTTTGTACATCTGCTTTCGTTTCTTTCGTTTCAACAATATGTTTTTTTGCTGCCTGTAGATCTGTGTTACCTATCAGCAGACTACCGATCAGAAGAAGTGTAAACTTAATTTTACTCATAGATAGCTCTTTTATTCTTTTTTCAAATTATGCCAACAGATATTTTTTATTAAAAAAAAAGCCGACTCATTGAACATTAGAATCGGCTTCGTTGCTGGCTTGAATATTTAATCAAGTCTTACATTGGAATAAAACCTTTCCTGTCGTGATATTGGATATAACAACAACAAATGATATTGGACATATTTTTTAAGTTTTTCGATTTTATATAAATACTTACGTGTAAGTAAATTTGATTTTCAAACATGTAACTTTATCTCTTTCAATTAAGATGCTCAAATAAAAGAAATATGTAAATCCCTTTTAAACGGCATATTATATACCATAAATAAGTTATTATCGACATGCCATTTCACTTACCACTATTTTTTAGGACACTTCCCAACAGTACAACTCTTTTGCAGGAGCTATCCTACGCATTGATACCGTTATGAAAGCATTTCAACGAAGGCTCTTACTCTTGTCAGCAATTGTCCTGAGGGTGGCCCGACCTGAAAACTACCTTCCAAACCTATCGACGGGATCCCCAGTTTGTGAAAATGGTCTCGTTGAACCTCTTGATGAATTCCGGCAAAAGAACAGCCGACATAAGAGTAAAACAGGATTCCTTTAGCGCCATATTCTTTAATAAGTGCCTCAATTCGCTTCAGGCGATGAACCGGTGAGCCTATAACATGCCCGCCAGTCGTACCCAAAATGTGCTTAGCCATCGCTTCAAGCGGGTCCTCTGCCTTTGGCCATTCGTGTGTCCATGAATTTGGAGTAGACCAGGCTGTGATTGCACCGCCGCAGTCATCAACTGTCTTGTAAACACCAAATTCCTGACCGCGTCCTCCGACCCATGCGATCGGAACAATCTTGCCACGCGTTGACGGGACATAGTCAGCCACCTTCAACTCGTCGATGAGCAGATCGAGTGTTGCCTCAAATTCATCGGGTTTCCCGAAATAGTGCCCTGTACCCATCAACAGAAACATGGTTGCCAGACTCTTAATGTAGAGGGGATTGTCCTTGCGCAACTCGATTATTTGTCGGGCCTTTCTAATAACACGGTTTACACGCGAAATCTCGATTTCCAGGCGCACTGGATCAAGGGGCTTACCTGTAAGACGAATTGCCAAATCAGCAAGTTCTTCAGTGAGGAACCGAACCTGCTCTTCAAGTCGCTCAGGATTATTGTCACGCGGTCGATTGACAGACTCAATGCGATAGACATTATAACCTTCAGCAGCAATGAGATCCCAGCCGATATTCATGGGCTCGCATGATGAATTGAAAACGATAATATCCTTGACCGGGTGATTAAGTCGAAGATACCACTCCCCCAGCAATGCTGACACCATTGAGCAGGTCTCTTTTGGAAACTGAAAGTAGTCCTCGGCAGTTGTCATGGCATCGGACGAACCAAGCCGACCGAGTTCTGTGAAAGATATCGGTATGATATCCAGTGCATACAAGAGCGGTGCATCCCATATTCCAGTAGCCCAGGCAGCACGCCCGCCATTTCTGGCATGCTTTTCGGCATCTTCTACATAGCTTAGAGCCAGATCATATATTTTAACTACGGCTGGCGAGTATCTGTGATCCAGTTTACTCTGTTTGATATACTCGAGTTGGCTTTGAAGTTCCTGCCGAGTTGTAATTTGTACTTCAGTAGTCGTTAGCGACATTTCAAATCTCCTGTTTTTCTGTTAACACTTCTACAAAGGCTTCCAGACGAGTCTTGATCTGCCCTGTATCTCCCTGGGAATAATCACTTGCCAACTCCAGAACTGGAAGATCCATATCCTGAAAACGACGCACAAAGCTATGTTTGGCCATTCCATAGCATGGGCAGAACTTGAGGTAGTTGTAAATCACCCCTTGAACCCGATATTCGGAAGCCAGCTTTGCCGAGAAATCGATCCTTTTGCTCAGTGGTGTCTGCCGTGCGCATGGAGCCTGATCGAGATAGGCATTCGCAAGTGCCTGCCACGGATCAATCTTTTCATCAGTGTCGTGATAGAAGGCACCAAGGCCGGCACAGTGGTCTTCAACAACAATACGTGCACCAATCTCCTCTTCGATCATGTCAATAATACGCCGGTCACCGTCGGCCACGATACCGCCCGCCATCATGAGACGCAATGGAGCAGCTCCTGTATCAGGTATGCTCGCAAGCCTCAGATAGACATCTTCGAGCAATACGAGCTGTTCTTCAGGTTGCAGGTTATAAAAGGCCTTGGTGATTTCCAGAAAATCGCGGCCACTCAGCGGCGGATTGTCCCGCTTGCGAAGTGCAGAGATATCCCGGATAAGACTGCGTGTCTGATTGTAGAGCTGAATCTGCTCTGAAACCTCATCGTCGGTAATCAGTTTTCCGGTAAGCCTGGAAAGATCTGTGCGGAAATTCAGAATTTGCTGACGGAAGAATTTACGACCAGCTTCCCGGCCTCCGTCGCGCGGCACAACATAGCCAAGCGATGGCACAAAAAAATTATCGATGGCTTCTGCGGTCGCTTTCATGGAGTCGCAGGTGTAGAACGTTACAACCTGGTCAAGACCGTCATGAAGCGGATCTTTTTCGGCAAAGTGTCCCAAGAGACTTTTGGTAAAATCACAGAAGACGCTCTTGGTAATCAGTTCACCTCGGGAAACAACTTCCGGCTCACCACATTTCAAGAGGCGCGTATGTGCGACGCCGGATGCTGCAAGCAACTCAATCGGGGTATAGGTGCAAAGATAGCCGACCTTCTTCACATCAGAGCGATTAATAAAGGATGTTTCGGCTTCCGAAGTGCGTTTAAGGATTTCGCTTATATCGGCTTTGAGAATTGCATCAGTTTCATCGTCAAGCTTTCGATCCTCGGAATAAAAACGTTGTGCATAAACAGCTGCTCCCAGCGCGCCTGCATAAACCGGATCGAGATTGAAGGATTTGATTGGGAGACCAATCAGGTCTTCGAGCGCTTTTTTCATGCCGACGTTATTAGAAACACCACCAGTAAATACAAGATCGCCTTCGAGTGGAATCTTGCTAACCAGATTTCTGACGCGACGTGCTGAGGCATAGTGAAGGCCTGCGGCAATTGCTTCGCGGGTTTCGCCGCGTGCGCGATGCGAGATGATTTCGGATTCGGCAAACACCACACACTGACTGCTGATCTGTGGCTGAGACTCGGCTCGCAGAGAGGCCGGACCAAGTTCAGCAATCGTGTATTCGAGCAGGCTTGCAGCTTTTTCCAGAAAGCGACCTGTACCCGCCGCACATTTATCGTTCATGATGAACTTTGAGACCTTGCCGGTTTTCGGATCTACCTGGATTGTCTTTGAATCCTGACCACCAATGTCGATGATGGTTCGAGTATCAGCATTCAGATAGTGTGCGCCCATAGCATGGCACGAGATTTCGGTTACGATCTCGCTTGGAATCTTGATGAACTGCAGCGCAATACGGCCGTAACCTGTTCCGACGATATAACGGATTTGATCGCGGTCAATACCTGCATCTTCAAGGAGTTCGTCGAGCAATTCATCTGCAGTATCCTGCATGTTGACACCGGTCGGCACCTGTGCGACGAATAACTCACCACCATGCAACAGCACCGCCTTGGCTCCGCGTGAACCGATGTCAACCCCAAGCACGGTATTATTGTCAATTTCTCCAATTAGTCTTGAGTCTATTACTCCCTGAAGTTTCATGCAACCTCCTTTTCCGTAGCAGCACGCACACCTTCGTAATAACGCTGGGCAAAAACAGCGGCACCCAATGCACCGGCATAAACCATGTCAATCTTTGTCGTCTTGATCGGATGGCCAATCAATTCTTCCAAAGCGAACTTCATACCAGGATTGTTCGAAACTCCCCCAGAGAAAACAAGTTCGGGATCTAATCCCAGACGGTTAACAAGGTTACGTACACGACGGGCAGATGCAAAATGAATTGCCGCAGCAATATCCTCGCGTCGCTCGCCTTTTGCCTTGAGCGAGATGACTTCGGACTCGGCAAAGACAACACACTGACTGCTGACTTCAAGTTTTTTTTCTGCCAGCAATGCTTTTTCTCCAAGTTCTTCAAGTTGGTAATCAAGAAGTTCAGCAACCTTTTCCAGGAAGCGCCCGGTACCTGCAGCACATTTGTCGTTCATCACAAACTCAATGACACGTCCGTTATCCGGGTCAACCTTGATGGCTTTTGAATCTTGACCGCCGATATCAATGATAGTTCGCGTGCCAGCATTTAGAAAATGCGCCCCCATAGCATGGCATGAAATCTCGGTAACAACCTCTGCGGGAAACTCCTCAAATTCCAGCGCTATACGTCCGTACCCTGTTCCAACGACATAAGCAATATCGTTGTACCCGATTCCTGCCTGTCTGGAAATTTTTTTGATCAGTCTTGCTGCCGTTTCCTGTGAATCAACTCCACTTGCGGTAATTGTTGTATATATTTCATCACCATATACCAAAACTGCCTTGGCCTGACGCGAGCCGATGTCTACTCCAATGACCGTGGTTTGGAGTAAATCGGATATTTTCTCGTCGTCTAATATTTCATTTTTCTTCATTGAGCATTCTCATGTTAATGTGTTTTTAATACTATATCACTCTCATCTCTCTCTTGCCTTTTTTGTTGAAACCAGGTCGTCCTTTATATTTTAGCCAGCCGATCCAAGTGACGGAAAAATGGTCGTTTTGCTTCTTCCTCATTCTTACGATTTATGATATTCTCATCAATCACCTCATGTGGCTCAATCACCCAGACACCAGTAAGATCAACATCACCAAGCCGTTTTCGAATATCCAGGTAATGTTTCTGGAAAATCGGACCCGTAATATGAACCGTGATTGGTATGCCTTTGATCTGAAAACTTTTCGAATCAGCACCGCTGACAACTACTGAAACTGTTCGATCAAACCAGATAGACCGAACAAGATTGTGGTTCGTTCGAGATGTTTCGAGAATTTCCAGATAATTGATGTTACCATCGTCATCAACATGAATAGAATCGCTGTGAACAACATTAGGAGTCCCAGTTTCATCTACAGTAGCTAATGCTTTATTACTATTCAGATCATTAAGAAGTGAAATCACTTCATCAGATAATTGAATGCCCATGGTATTAAAACTTTAGATTTTTAAAGAGTCCTCGATAAATCAGTATCAGGATGATTACCACAACGCCTGTAGTCATCAAAATCAATTGTCAGATTATACTTGACCCTTAATTGGTGGAGACCAAGAGCCAACTGTACGTAATAATCCAAGGAAGGTGCCTGCTGGTCGTGAAAGATAGAACCCGCTCGCGGAACCCAAACGACAAAAAAAGCCGGAACGCCACTCTCTGCAAGGGACTCAGCCTCTTCGAGGGTTGAACGCAGAGCTTCGTCCTCACGAGTGAAACCATAAGGTTTGGCAAGCTCAACCCCTCCGACAAATCCACTTGCAACATTACCTCGTCCAAATATGTCGACTGCACGAATAACTCGCTGTTTCCAGCCCTGATAACCAACATTATCGGCTTTGCCCGGGCAAATCCATTGAAACTTATCCTCATGGAGTACTTCGAGATCACTGGTATAACTCATAATCCCAGTCTCGTTGTATAGTCGCCGCAACTGCTTTTCATTGAATGCAGTTGCAACCATCTGACTCGGAAATTTTTTTGTTGTGAAGTTTTCTCCAATCGCCTGCAAGGCTTCGATGTATAAATCAACTTCTTTGTCGAAAAGCTCATTACCTGCGAGAACAGAACCACTTGTAATACAAAACGTTGAGAAACGTCCTTCCTCTTTTAAAGCTTCACGAACAGTTTCAGATATATCCTTTGGCTTCACCCGAGGGAGACCAATCTCTTTCTTCAGTTTCTTGCTGTCTCTGTTACTGTCGCAATACAAACATCCTTTATTATCCGTCCAAAAATGGCAATAATTTGAAAGGACAAGGCTAAGCCTTTGAGGACGAGCACTCAGAACCTGACTCATCGGAATACCAGATGAGGTTTTAAGATCGTAGTAACGTGGCTTTCTCCATAGTTCAACAAATTCAATCACTTCATCGTTATCGACTAATGCCAGACGCCCATCAACAAGATCAACCAGATAAGGATTCTGCTCAAGCGGTGTAGGAGTAACAATGACAGAGGTGCCATCCCTCAAGAGAAGAGAGATCGGCAAGGATTTATTCTCGTCATCACGCCCTCCGAAAAGTTCGCGAGCTGTAGTGTCGCTTACCATATGAATATTCGGATCAACAACACTGAGTGCTCTGTCAGTGTAATACACTCCTCGACGCTGAGCATCAATTTTCACGATAATCAAACGAGGTACTTCAGGGTATTTGGCAACAACATCTATAAGAGATAGTTCTCTTTCAAATGTTTCAGTTAAAGCGAGGGACATAATATTTTCTCCTATAATCCAGTTAAATTAATTTTTGGCAAAAGGTGTATACAGACAAATTAACCCTCAATAACAATCGATTTGCTCATTATATCAGCACTCATCCTTTTTTATACAAATGTTCAGGAAATCAACCCTTTTAGAGCAAATTAAATATGAGCACTATTACTATGATGATATTTATTAAACAAGAAGAAAAGCGCCACTGAGAGATGCAATGTGCTCATCTTTTTCATAGAGGAAAGAAAATAATAAAACATTTAAAATTCAAGTAAATACCGTAAATATACCCCTAATATGGTATATATCGGGCATTTGCTTATCAAGTTCAAAAGGCATATATCTTCTGACATTTTATAATTAGCATTATCTTAAATAAGTCAATAAAATCCCTAATAAACGGTACTCTGTATACCATAAATACGTTATACGCAGAAAGATTTATCTGATAAAAATCCTAAAATATCTCATGATCATAAAAATCTTTTTGTACTCATTCATCATGTAAGAGCGGGTATTAATCACTCTATGGAAAATCATAAAGTGAAGTCGAGACATAGATATGTTATAGGGTTTATTTATAAATACATTTGAAGCTTAACCCCATATATTGTATTGCATTTTCTCATATTGAAGATTTTTTAGCGGCAGATCATGGATCACCGTTATTGGTGCTCCATACTTTCTATGAATGGCCGCTACTTTCTTGTATAGATCAAAATGCCAGGCTGGTTCCGGTGAACGATCTCCTTGCAAAGCAGAGCCCTGGTTAGTTTGAAAGAATCGCACTCCCCAAATCTTCCAGAAGCGCGGCTGCACCTCGATAACCGGAATAGCCACGGCTCAGAACGACCTTGTCGGAGAGTGGAAATGAGAGCTGCAAAAAAGGGACTCCCAATGCAAGAGCCACTTGCTCTTCAAGAGCACTCCCCAGCACCAATTCAGCTGCTCCGGAACGCACCTGATCAATTATTTCGGCATGATCTTCACTGAAAACCACCTCGGTGCTGTATCCTTCCACCAAACCGGTCAGTCTGCTCAACAATGCTTCCCTTGCATACTCGGGAGGGTTATCAGTTATAATCAGCGTACGAGGGATCAGGCCAAGAGTTCCTGTCAAAAATTCACTGAGTCCTGCAACCTGAGAGCTCTCTCCCACAAAAGCAAATTCGCGCTGGAAACCGGCACGGTAATAGGTGTCCGCAAGAGAGGCCAGATAGGTGTTCAAGCGTTTTTCTTCGCTCTTTATAAAGTTTTCGGTATGCGTAACATCAAGGTTAAGACGGTCACTGACCGTTTGCAGGAAACGTCCTGCCGCACTACCGACAGGAAGGCCTTCAAGCTTGAGCACCGGTGTTCCATATCGCTCCTCAAGCAGCATGGCAGGGGAATCACCCCAGACAGAAACAACAATATTAAGAGCTGCATTTGGAACGCGATTCCAGGAAGAAAGACCCTGATCGTAGCCGAAAAGCAGATTAGGTTTCAAACCTATTCCCTCAAGCAGGCGTCCGATCTCCTCAAGATTGCCCGCCCAGAATGGGTCTTGATGCGGAACAATTCCCCATATATTCACAAGGCCTTCGACTGAGGATTGTTCGCCCTTACCCAGAGCAGGCAATTGTTCGATCAAAGCTTTTACTGCCAACTGATAGCCTTGATGAACATCTCCGCGAAAACCCGGGGTATTGGCGTAGATAACCTGAAAATCCTGGTCGCGTCCCTCTTTGGTCATTGCTGGAATATCATCACCTACCATCTCGGTGGAGCAACCAGTAACGATGACATAGAGATCCCCCTCGACAATCTTAACCGTGTTTTTAAGCTGTTCACGTAACCGGGAGCTACCGCCGAAAACGACATGCTTTTCGCTGATGTTGCTGTTTGATACCGGTGGACCACCAAATCTGTCACTGCCTGCGTTGAGACGATTAACTCCAAGAAAATGCTGCACTCCGCAACCGGCAGTACTGTGAATAACAGGAACAACCCCCTCGATTGCTTCAATGACCTGAAGTGCTCCATGGAGTGCACAGGAATTGCGCGATCCTTCTATATGATGAGCCATACTATTTTACTTCCTTTTTGATATGCCAGTTGGGACTGCGCCGAAACCATGATTCCTTATAGGGAAGCGGTGTTCGGGCAAGTGCTGCACCAAATGTGCGGTTGTGCAATGCAGCTGAAAAACGTCGAGCAAGAGCAATAACACCGTTGTAACCAAGAACGGGTGTCTCCTCCAGAGAGACGACCGGTATGCCAAGTCTTCCGATCTGTCCGAGATGTGCGGAATCGCCAAGATAGAGATCCGGGCTGAGTCGTTTGATAATATTGGCCTCTTCAAATGGCTGACCATCAGCTACATGAATCTGCAGAACAGGATAGCGAGCGGAGAGTTCCTCCAATCGCTCCTTGTGCAGTTGGTCGAGGCGACTGACGGTTATTCCGATCACCTCCCCGCCCAACTCCTCCACGAGGCCCAGTACACTGAATGATGTGGCAGAAGCAAGACCGAGATAGACCCGCACTCCTTTAAGCGAAAAATTCTCCAGGGCTTTTGTCACTCGTCCAGATTCCTGTTCATGGAGCGCCTGCACAGCCTCATTCAGCCCTGAGGCTTTCCCCGCAACCGCCAGCCATCGCCCTGTGGCATTGATCCCTATAGGTCGGGATGCCTCAGCATAGGGAACAGCATACTCATCTCGGAGTGTGATGCCCAGATAATTTCCTGTGTCCTGATCAAGAGAGAGGGAAAGGCGTGCAGCAGCGGCCTTACGAAATATTGCGGGTGAGGCTCCATCGGGTAGAATATTGAGCTCAAGCCCAAGTGCTGAGAGAAGTCGTTCAACTTCGCGGAGATCATCGGGATGTTCGGCAACTGAGAGAAGATTAACGCTGTTGTTTTTATTATGCTCCCCGCGTCTTCCTGCCAGATATTTGAGCAGAGCATGCAGTGTCGTATCATAACCTGTCACGGCATGGTGCGAGGCAAAACCGGTCACATAGATCGGAACGATATCCAGCTCCAACTCCTCGTGCAGCTCCTCAACGACCGACTGGATGTCATCATTATTTATGGCGACGATGGGGCTCGAAACAATAAATATCACTTCAGGTTTATAACGCAGATAAACCTCCTTTACGGCTTTTCGAAGTTTGAGGTCAGCTCCCATGATGGTATCCCTGTCATCAAGATTGGTTACAATCCAGCGACCGTTTCCTTTGGAAACCTGATGAAATAGACCGGCAGCCGCACATCCGCGCGAAGCATGAATAACGGCAACACTGTTGCGTATTCCAGCCAGAAGACGCAATGCATAGAGAAGATCGTCCTGGGTGCTCTGTGAAAAGGTGCGAATCCGTTTCACAGGTTCCCCATCAGAAAACTCTGTCACCGCTGCGGATACATTTCCCTGCCAGGCGTTCAAGGTATCAAGTCGTTTCTCTCTTGTTCGTGAGGATTTAGCTTTCAAAAGACTCATGGGTGCGGTCGTTTTACTGATTACTTATTTTAAATTGATTCCATTTTCTGAACCACTCCAGTCTCAACCTCAAAAATCCTGTCTCCCCACGTTCTTGCCCATTTCTTCAGTTCGGGACCATTGAGCGGATGTGGAATGACTGAATCCTGGTGTTCATCGATGAATCTGGCAAGATTGCGGTAGACATCGGCTTGTTCGGATTTCGGCGCAGCTTCGATTACAGTCTGCCCGAACAGTTCACTTTGGGCGACAGTAAAGGAGCGAGGTACATAACCGACCACTGACGTACCTGTTTGCTGGGTAAAATCATCGATCAGCGACTTGGCATAAGGCGCCTGAATACTATTGGCAATGACTCCCCCAAGACGGGCACCGCCGGATGGGGCATATTTATTGATTGCCTTGAAAAGATTGTTTGCGGCAAAAATGGCCATAAAGTCTGAAGAGGTAACCACAAAAGCCCGGTCTGCGATACCATCGCGGATTGGCACGGCAAAGCCTCCGCATACCACATCTCCCAACACATCATAGAGCACAAAATCAGGCTTGTACTCTTCAAAAAGATTCAACTCCTGCAGCAGTTCCACCGCGGCATTGATTCCCCTGCCGGCGCAACCAACTCCTGGAACCGGCCCACCTGCCTCGATGCAGAGCACACCTCCAAAACCAACAGCTGAGACATCTTCAATTTTTACCTTGCTCTGCTCACGAAGCGTGTCAAGGACTGTGGGCAAGTCGTTGCCGCCTCGGAGTATTGTCGTTGAATCGCTCTTGGGATCGCATCCGATCTGAATCACCTTATATCCAGCTTCAGCCAATGCTGCACTGATATTTGAAGTGGTGGTAGATTTCCCTATTCCCCCTTTGCCATAGATTGCAATATGCTTGCCATGCTTTTCACTCATCAGAATTCTCCTTGTTCTTGATTCTTATTCCAAAACAATATCTCTGCACAATCAACAAACGTCAGTTTCGAGATGCTTAATACTTTTGAATTTTACCTATTATTGAAATAATATATATATCAAGTCTATTCGAATGATAAGTCAGGCAAATATTCTTGACAAGAAAAAAGCCAACTCTTTATCAGCAAGAATCGGCTTCGTTATAAACTTGTTTATACAATCCAAGACTACATCGAGACTAATACTTTAATATTCAGATATTTCTGCAGACAACAATAAGATATATTCGGCATAACAATGAATATTACAGTATTTCTATTGAAGCACTCTATCAAACAATTTCAGGAATAAATAACAATATTAAAATCCCCTTTAAAGGGGATTTTATATACCACAAATGAGTTATCATAAACAACCATTTACGGTACAACAATTATTAGGCTGGAAATTAAGAATGGTTTATGCTCCTTGTGTTCTGCGTACTGGAAATGTTTCATCCTCAATTCTATAAATATCACTGATGATACCTGTAGCGCCCGAACAATCATAGATGTTATCGTAGGTAAAGCCGTACTTTCTATGGATTGCTGCTATTTTCTTGAAGAGATCAATATACCATGACGTTTCAGGTGAGCGATGACCTTCAAGCGCAGATCCGGGGTTTGGATTCCAAACTGTGGCCAGACCTATAACGCCTTTCGAAGCCAGATATTCTACTCCCTCAAGTGTTGAGTCTTTCGGCTCAATACCTGCCACCATGTTTGAGCGCACTTTTCCTTTTCCAAAAACCTCTACTTCATACTCCAATGCCTTCACCCAATTTTCCCATCCACCGCATTGCACCTCTTTGCCGGGGCAGATTGCCTTGAATATATTTTTATCCCAAATCTCAATATTTGAAGCTATGGTTCGAAAACCGGCCTCTTTATATTTTTCAATCACGCTCAGGTCGAGAGGCGCTCCTATAACTGCAGTTCCGTTGAAATCATCCAAGCCTGTGTATGCTTTAATTTCATCGGCCACATCAAGGTAATACTCCACTTCCCGTCGCTCTGCAACAAAACCACCTGTCAAATTTACACGACGACGTTCTTCACCCTGATACTCTCTGTATGCTGCTGCAACAGATTCACCGACCTGCCGGGGAGTTTTCCATCCTATACCTTCGGCTTCCCCATAAGAGTCCTTTGTGGCATTGATGTTGCAAAACCTGCAGTCCTGGCCTCTATCCTTAAGTGAGCACTCATTACTGTATGAAATTATAATTGACCCTTCCTGAACATATTGAGCGATAGTGGACATGCTCGTTCCATCGGAGGTTTTCAGTCCGTAGTAGTCAGGACGTTCCAGAAATTCCACTGGAAATAATATTTCTCCATGATGAGCAAGGTAATAAATTTCATTTTGGTAGATAAATGAATATGGTGACCGACGATCCCATCGAAGGTTAAATATCAAGCCATGCGGGGAACGAAACCCGGCTGGAAACTTTATTCCGACATGAGTTTCATAAGCCATCTCAAACAGACAGATAACCTCTTCCTGATGTCGATTGCTTGAATCTAAATGCCTGAAAATATGAGGATCAAAACTGATACCTTCAACATTGGTTGCAATTTTCAATTTCAGTTCTTTGTACAATATTTCTTTAAGAGTGCTCATGTTTATATCCTTCCTGATTTTGAATTAATTGAGAGTATTTTTTTATTCTCATGTTGTTGGACAGATAATTCTACTACGCACAATTTTCCTGGGGTTGATCGAAGATTTCTGCTGGTACCGGTATTTCCTTGCTCAAATGAATCTTTATTGCGAATACAACATACAGCGGTATAAAAACCAGGAATACTGACCAGGTTCCGAAGAGTTCGCCTGCTATTCCACCTATTACTGGGCCAATAATTGCGCCTGACATGGTGAACATGGAAAAAAACGCAGCTGTCTTCCCTTTTTCAGCATTTGCATTGGCAACACGGGTAACATTGACAAGATTTAACATTCCAAGTCCTATACCGATAAGGAGTGTCCCTGCAACAAGAAGTCCCGAATGCGAAAAGCAGGAAAGAAGGGACAATCCTGAAACAACAACAGCAAAACTTGTCAGGTAGAAATAGCGCTGTCCAATTTTCTCCAGGAGGCTGCCAAACATGAAGAGTGTTGCTATAAATATTATACCTTCAAATGAAACAAAAAGGGATGCTGCTTGTGTTGAGAAATGAAATACCCGAATGGCAATAACAACAATGAATGCATTGAAACAGGAAAACGTAGCCAATGCCAAAGCTTCAGCAAAGGAGGCTTCGAGTATATTGCGGTTCCTGAAAAAATCTTTTGCATTTTTTACGCTTTCGGCGAGTGTAATACGACCGGAACTTTTAGGGTGAGGGAACATCGACGAGGCACCGAAAATCAGAAGAAATACCAATGCACTTACCGTATAAAAGGTAGTACTGAAACCCCAGTATTTACTGATGGACGCTCCACACAACGGACCGAGGAAAACCAGTCCAAAGGAAAGTGATCCTCTTTGCCACCCTGCTTTTTTGCTGCCAACTTTTCTTACAAACTCAAGAAAGGCGCTGGTCATGGGAATTAATCTGAACGAGGTAAAAAAGCCGATGAGAGCAGCAAAAAATAACAGAGAATTTGATGAATGTGCGAAAGGAAAAAGAAGATAGATCACAGCACTTGCGAGTACGCCAAAAATAAATACTTTTCGCGGACCAACATGATCAACCAGAACACCGATTGGTAAAACAGTTAACAGCAGTCCAATGCCCTGCACTCCTCCAATCAAACCAATTTGAGAGGCGGTGGCAGCAAGCGAAACCGCATAAAGCGTTATAACCATCTGTGCGATACCCATTCCCGCACCTCCAAGGACAGAGAAAAGCATAAACTGCAAAAGGAGTTTATTTTCGTCAATCGCTTTTTTCATGCTTGCTGTTCTACAGAGCTTTTTTTACTACCACTCTCTTCCTTTGCCAATGCACTTCTTCGATAAGCCGGGGATTCATTACGGATCTCTTCAGGAGTAACACCCCATACACCGGCAATAGTAGCATCTGCCCCTCTTCTCTCGCGTACCCAACCCAAGAGTTGTATAAAAATAGTATCAGTATCGAGATACTTATGCGGGAAGCCCTTAATCTGGTAACTGAGCAAGCCTTTTGTAATGTTGATGGCAATCTTTTTATGAAGCTTGATACTGCTGATCAGGTTTTCATTAGTCAGGCTGCCCTCAAACCCTTCGACAAAAACAATTGTTTCATTATCGAGGGTTGTCAAAGAGCCCTTGACAACAAGGTGAGGAATACCTTCGTTATTGATTGTACCAACAACTTTTGTACTCTCAGTATCATTCAGCAGGCTTAGCAGTTCTTCAGGGAGTTTACTCATTGATCTTCCTTTATTATTTATGGTTAAGAGCCAAAACCGGAAATGGTATTGTTGCACATTATGGTAGTTTCGCCTTACATAAGATCAATAATAAAAAAGAGTTACACCATCCCGTCTAAGCGGGATATTCTATACCGTGAATAGGTTAACTTGTCAGGAAGGGCTTTGGATCATGCTGCCTCTTCCAGCAGCATACCTGACTCATGCAGTTGCCAGTAGTAACCCCGCTGCCTCAGCAAATTGCTATGAGTGCCGCTCTCGACGATCCATCCCTGTTCCATGACACAAATGGTATCCATCTCTTTTACCGTGGATAACCGATGGGCAATAACCAGAAGAGTTCGGCCAGCCGATACCCGGTGAATTGCTTTCTGAAGAAGCTCTTCAGTTCTGGAATCAAGAGAGGCTGTAGCCTCATCAAGAATCAGAATCCGTGGATCAAATATCAGGAGACGGGCAAAGGAGAGTAATTGCCGCTCGCCCGCGGAAAGAGAGCTGCCGCGCTCAGACAACATGGTCTTGTAACCTTGAGGGTGTCGAAGAATAAAGGGCTCTGCCCCAACAAGCCGACAAGCTTCCTTTACCCGTTCTTCAGAAATATCGGGCTGAAAAAACCGCAGGTTATCAATAATAGTGCCGGAAAAAAGTGTTACGTCCTGCTGAACTATTCCGACAGCGCGCCTTAACTCCTTTAATGGCCACTCCCGAATATCCTTTCCATCGATGATCACCGCACCGGCAGTAACGTCGTAAAATCTTGTAATCAGATTCATAATAGAGGTTTTTCCTGCTCCGGTGGCCCCCACAAACCCGACTCGTTCACCTGGTCGAATTGTTAAGCTAATGTCATGGAGCACCGTGTGTCCGGAACGATAGGCCAAAGAAACGCCATCCAATATGATGAGTCCAGCCATTTCAGGTGCTTTAGCTCCATCGACCTCTTTGATATCGGGAATTTCCCTGAGGGTTCGGCTGATACGATCGGATGCAACAATTGAAGACTGCAACGGATTCATCTGCTGTGATATGGTATTAATAGGTTGGAAAAAGCGCCTTATATACCCTACGAAAGCATACAATACTCCAAACGAGATCGTTCGTTCGATCACGCCTTTTCCACCGAACCAGATAAGTGCTGCAACTGCAAGATCTCCCAATAGTTCAGTAATATTAAAAAAGAGTAGAAACCAGCGATTTTCAAGGATGGTCGATTCCAGCAAAGCCTTGTTTCGTTCATCAAGACGTTTCTGCTGCTTTGCTTCCTGGTTGAAAATCTGTACAATGGCCATTCCGCTGAGGTTTTCGGCTAAAAATCCTATGACGACACCAAGGCGATGACGAACCTCAGCATTAACTTCCCGGATTTTTCTCTGAAAATAGAAGGCTAATACTACAACCGGCGGAAGGAGCAGAAAACAGTAGAGTGCTATTATAACGTCCAACTGCAGCATAAAAAACATGATCAGCACAAGAGAAAAAATACCCCTGAGCGTATTTGCCAGAAACTGGGTAAAAAAGTTATTGAGGGCTTCGGTGTCGCTGACCACATTAGTAATGATGCGACCAGTGCTGTTCTGATCGAAGTAGCGCAGGGAAAGAGACTGAATGTGCTTGAACAGATCAATTCGAATAGAGCGCACGATTGACAGTCCTATCCGTTGCAGCACTATATCCTGATAATAGGTGAGACCAAAGGCCAGCAATACGAGCACCAGATAGGCCGCGGCCATTTGCAGGATTGCTCCTGAATCGGGGTGGGAGACCGTCACATAGCGATCGATGACCTCCTTGACCAGCCAAGGCTGAACCAGATCAATGAGTACAACAGCCACGACCAGTAGACACAGCAGAATCAGTTTCAATCGGTGAGCCTTCATATAGGGGGTAAAGGTGGCAAGAGAACCGCGTATTGGTGATTCTTCGTTCATGACGCCTCCTCCAATCGTCCTGCTTCAAGGGCTTCCATCTCAACATCAAGATGAAGATCAAGCTCCGATCTCTCTCTTTGTCCATCTTCATTTGATTCATCTGACTCACTCTCCTCAAACTGACCGGCCTGCATAAACCACTGTTCAGCATATATCCCATTTTGAGAGATCAAGAGTGCATGGCTGCCACGCTCAACGATACGCCCCTCTTCAAGCACCAGGATTTCATCAGCATGCTGGACGGAACTCAAACGGTGAGCAATAATGATGGTAGCTTTGTCCCTTGCCACATCAGAACCGGCACGAGACTTTGACAATTCACGAAGATTATCCAGAATACGACGTTCTGTCGCCGTATCTATCGCACTCAATGAGTCATCCATAATCTGGAAGGGTGCGTCCTTGTAGATCATACGGGCAATTGCTATACGCTGTTTCTGACCACCGGAGAGACAAACACCCCGTTCGCCCACCTCTGTATCGTACTGTTCGGGAAAACAGAGAATATTTTCATGGACTGCAGTAATGCCTGCACAACGTTCAACCCTCTCCCTGTCAGGATATTCGTCGGAGAGAGCAATATTTTCCAAGACCGTGCTGGAAAAAAGAAAGCCATCCTGAGGAACATAGGCTATCCCTTCCCTGAGACGAGCAAGTGGGTAGTGCAGAATATCACGATCATCAACAAAGACCGTTCCCTCTGGAGGATCAGAGAGACGAAGCAGCAGATTGGCCAGAGTAGATTTGCCACTTCCCATAGCGCCGATGATCCCAAGAGTTTTGCCTGGCTTGACGCAGAAGGATATGTTGTTCAGAACCTCTCTGTCGCTGCCCGGGTAACAAAACGTAAGAGCTTTGACCCGAAAGGAACCCTGAAGCGGAATGTCCATAAGCGGCCCTTTCCTGTCGAGGACGTCGGGTACTACTCGAAGCAGTTCGTCAATTCTGTTCAAAGATGCAATTGATCGCTGAACAATGTTAATGACATTACCTAATTGTTCAAGGGGCATTCGCAGCATAGCAACGTACAGGGTAAAAGCCACAAAATCGCCCAATGAAATGACTTTCTTTGTCACCAAAAAACCACCGTATCCCAATACAAATATAAAGCCGAGATTAACCAGTAAGGGCAACAACGCACTAAACAAAGCAGAGAGATGGACAAAACGCATCTTCTCATCAACAATTGCGTCCACTCTGTTTTCAAATCTGCCAATAACGACTTGCTCTTTTCCAAAAGCCTTGACCGTGCGAATGCCGCCGATAACCTCTTCGGTCGTCTGGGCCATGGCTCCGAGTGCTTCCTGGGAGCGCTGGGATTGCAGTCTGATTTGAGGGCCAAGCAGCTTAACAAGAAGAGGAATAAAAAGAAGAGGGCCCAGGCCTGCGAGGGTCAGTCGCCAATCCACATGAACGGCCATAAGATAGGCGGCACCAAGCAGCATGGCCATTCCGCTGACTCCCTGATTAAGCCCCTGGGAGACCAATTCACGCACGACTTCCACATCACTCAAGGCATGGGAGATCATATCGCCTACACTGTGACGATGATAGTAGGATGGTGAAAGAGTGCCCCATTTTGCAAACAGCTCTTTGCGCAAACGATAGGTCAGCTCGCGACCCTTGTGGTGTACAAGAACACGTCCCCCCCAACCTGTTGCTACCCGGAGCACTCCAATAAGGACGATCATCGAGACATACCCAGTCATCTCCGTCATTCCCAGCTTACCATCCCGCAAGCTGTCAGTAACGCGACCCAACAGACTTGGAATCTGCGCAGCGAGCAGACTGCCAGCAGCCACCATGGCGATGCCTAATAAATAGATCACCCAGTTTGTTCTGAAATAAGAGCCGACAATCCGTAATCCGGACATGATATTCCTTATACACTTCTCTGTTCAATCAAGTACATTACTGTGCTTAAAATCAGCAATTAACAGAACTCGGCAAATCCCGCTTTAAAGGCATATTGCATACCATAAAGAAGTTATCCTGAACATGGAATTGTAAAAAGAGGTGCCAACTTGAGAGGGATATTGCGAATAAGGAGAGCTACCTTGTTGGGAAGGGTTAAGCTTTTTTTCTCTCGATTTGGATGTTCAACGATTTCCAATACTTCTCCTTTTTCCATCTTTTCTGCTGATTATGTATATTGATGCTACTTATTTTAATGACGTTTAACTGTCTGAAACCATGGTAGCCAGAGTTCAGAATCTTTACCTGTTTCTTGCCGGATTGCTTTCTTTAGGGAGTATGTTTTTCCCTTTCTGGAGCTTCAGCGCCGGCAAGGTTTATTTCATTACTGATTTCGCATCCTTCAGTACACAGGGCATCCTGTATGTCACTGAAAGCTGCTATGCCGGAGGAATATTTTCACCACTGACCGCTGTTCTTTCGGTTGTAGCCATTTTTCTCTTTAAAAACCGTGCACTGCAAAGCAAACTCATCCTGCTGGGAATTCTTCTTTTTCTTGGTGACCTTTTTTCGGGGCTTACGGCGGCACATTTCCTGAACCAGTATTTTCAGAGCATCGGAACTGCAGCAACACACAGACCTGAGACAGGGTTTTTCATGCTTCTGCCTGAACCCGTTCTTTTTATGATGGCGCTGAAAGGGGTCAAAAAGGATGAAAAGATTGTCAATGCATACAAAAGACTGTAACCATGCGCGTTGTCTGGTCTGCCGGTGATCCTCACGGCATAGGGCCGGAAATTATTCTGAAAAGCTTTCTGAAACTTAAGCAGTCCGGTCACTCATTTCTTGTTGCCGGTTCGTATCGAGTAATGGAGTATTACCGAAAATCGCTTGATCTGCAGGTAACACTTGAATTGGTGGAAGATGTCTTGGCTCTTGAGAAGAGAGAGTATGCCGCGTATGGAGTTCTGCGGGTGTTGAGTGTTGCTGAACCGGAGAACATTGTTCCCGGTACGATATCTGCTGAAGCTGGACGGGTTGCCATAAAGTCCATTCATGCTGCCGCTGAACTCTGCAGAGAGGGTGTGTGCGATGCTCTCGTTACCGCCCCAATCAACAAGGAAGCCATCGCATTGGCTGGCTACCGGGAAACAGGCCACACGGGGTTCCTCGGCAGTATGTTCGGGATAGCTTCACCGACCATGATGTTTTTTGATCCTGTTCTGAACCTCATGGTTGCCCTTGCCACTATTCATGAACCTCTCGAGAAAATTCCAGGACTTATCCGGATGATGGATCTTGACGCATTTCTCTCTGCCCTTGCTGCTTCACTGAAAAGCGATTTCGGAATTGCTCATCCGCGCATTGCGGTGCTCGGCCTTAATCCGCACGCTTCTGACGGAGGAGTGATGGGATGTGAAGAGCAGGAGATTCTTCGTCCCTGTATCGAAAGGCTTTCAGCCAGAATCCAGGTGGATGGGCCTTTTCCGGCTGATGGATTTTTTGGTGCGAGAAGCTATAAAAACTATGATATTGTTGTGGCGATGTATCACGATCAGGGTCTCCTGCCCTTCAAGGTACTCGCTTTTGATACCGGGGTAAACGTTACGCTTGGACTGCCGATTGTGCGGACCTCGCCTGATCACGGGACTGGTTTTGATATTGCCGGAAAAGGAGTCGCCTCTGAAAGAAGTTGTTATGAAGCCACGCTGCTTGCCATCACGATTGCCAACAATAGAAAACAAACGCTGCAACCATTATGATCTCATTTATCAATGTTGACCTTGAAATGAATAAAAAACCGGTTTTTCAGAATCTGAACCTTTCTATTCAGCCTGGCGAACTTGTCTATATTGTAGGGAAAAGCGGAAGCGGCAAGTCGACACTGCTCAAGTCGCTCTATATGAATATCCGCCCGAAAAAAGGAGAGATCAGGATTGCCGGATACAGTTCGCGCACCATTAAAAAGCGGCAGATACCACACTTGCGCAGAAAGCTCGGGATTGTTTTCCAGGACTTTCGTTTGCTCGAAGACCGCAATGTATACGATAATCTGGCTTTTGTGCTGCAGGTGACCGGCACAAAGGAGAAGCTCATCAGGGAAAAGGTGATGCATGCGCTTGAGAGTGTCGGCCTTGAAGGTGCGGCAAAGCTTATGCCTCTTGACTTGTCGGGAGGAGAACAGCAGCGAATTTCAATAGCGCGGGCATTGGTGCGTGAACCATTAGTTATTCTTGCTGATGAACCGACAGGACATCTCGATCCCGATACCTCACTGGAAATCCTTGAGTATCTGAAAAGAATCAACCTGAAGAGCATCACCGTCCTTATCGGCACTCATGATTATGAACTGGTTCGGCACTCCCCTTTCAGAACGCTGCAGATCAGCGTCATGAATCTGGTTGAGACCACCATGGAACCTTCGGCTACGGGATTCAGACCGGCGGTTGCTGCACAACTTTAAATGATGTTTTGTTTTTTGCATTTGTTTAAATCATTCGCAACATTTTCCAACACACTATCCCAGTCTCCTATATTGTGTTGTCTGTATAATTTTATGCTTCGATACCAAGGGCTGTCATCTCTATCAAGAAGCCATCTCCAATCTGGAGAGAACGACAATAAAACCCAAGTCACTTTACCCATTGCTCCACATAAATGCGCAACGCTTGTATCTACACTTATTATTATATCCATAAGTTCGCATAGTGCCGCTGTATCAGCAAAGTCATGTAACTCTTCACCATAATGAAGAACACTTGAGGTCGAGTGAAGCATAGATTTATCAATATCTCGTACTTCTTTTTGCAAGCTCACATACTGACAATCTAATGGCAATTGCTGCATCATATCAGCAAGCTGTATGCTTCGGTTTTTGTCATTCTTATGCACTGAACTACCACTCCAAACAATTCCAACACGCAATTTATTTTGACTACCAAGCTTGCTTGCCCAATAAGAGTGCTTACTTTGGTTGCTTCGCAGGTATTTATTTGAATAAGGTATTGAATGTAATTCAGTCTTGAACGCTAATGGCAAACTCAATAATGGGCAATGATAATCAAAAGGGGGCAAAGAGTCTCCTTTTACGACTAATTCAGACACACCTGCGAACTCTTGAAGTAACGGTACCAGTGGTTTTTCAACTTCCAGAATCACTCGAGCTCCTAATTCTGCAACAAGCTTGGTATAGCGACAAAACTGAATCGTATCGCCAAGTCCTTGCTCGCTGTGTAACAATATGGTTTTTCCAGTAAGTGTATTGTCACCAAGCCAAAGAGGCTGTTGGAAGTTTCTTTCTGGAGAGGTAAAATCATCTTTTTTCCATCGCCATTCATATAACTCCAAACCTTGAGCAAAGTCACCATCCATGAGCAAAGCAATTGATTTATTGAAGTGTGCCTCTGCATAGTCTGGCTTTAAAGCGATGGCTCTGTCATAACTCTCAATGGCTTTGGATAGTTGCTCCAGTTCCTGGAGCGCAACGCCCCGGTTGCTATACGCCACTGCATAGTCGGGCTTCAAAGTGATAGCTCTGTCATAACTCTCAATGGCTTCGGGTAGTTGCTTCAGTTCCTGGAGTACAACGCCCCTGTTGCTGTATGCCTCTGCATAGTCTGGCATTGCAACGATGGCTCTGTCATAACTCTCAATGGCTTCGACTGGCAGCTTCAGTTCCTGGAGCGCAACGCCTCGGTTATAGTATGCCTCTGCATAGTCGGGCTTCAAAGCGATGGCTCGGTCATAACTCTCAATGGCTTCGACTGGCAGCTTCAGTTCCTGGAGCGCAACGCCTCGGTTGCAGTATGCCTCTGCATAGTCGGGCTTCAAAGCAATGGCTCTGTCATAACTCTCAATGGCTTCGACTGGCTGCTTCAGTTCCTTGAGAGCATTGCCTCGGTTATAGTATGCATCTGCATAATCGGGCTTCAAAGCGATGGTTCTGTCATAACTCTCAATGGCTTCGGCTGGTTGCTTCAGTTCCTGAAGCGCAAGACCTCGGTTGCAGTATGCCTCTGCATAGTCGGGCTTCAAAGCAATGGCTCTGTCATAACTCTCAATGGCTTCGACCGGCAGCTTCAGTTCCTGGAGCGCAACGCCTCGGTTATAGTATGCATCTGCATAGTCTGGCTGCAAAGCGATAGCTCTGTCATAACTCTGAATTGCTTCGGCTGGTTGCTTCAGCTCCTGGAGTGCTGCGCCTCGGTTGCTGTAGAAGGCTGGATTGTTTGGAAAGATTTCAATAGCTTTTCCAATCAACTCCACAGCCGTTGGAAAATTCTTTGTTTGAAATGCAATAATTCCTAAAAGATGCAGTGAATCAAAATGGTTGGGCTGAGCTTGCAGTATTTCTTGATAGAGCGATTGTGCTGCAACTAAATCACCCCGCTGATGATATTGCAGGGCTTCCTGAAACCTGGCTTGCAGTTGATCAGTCATAGTATTTTTTATAACCAGTGGCGTGGAAATATTGTTTCGTTTGAAAGGCATTACCATTTCTTTTTAATAGTAATACACTTATGATATTCAGATACAGCAGATACTCAATCAACGGGGGTTAACAAATGTTAACAATTAAATTAAAAAAATCAAAATTATCTCAAACACAAACTTTTGGTTATGGAATAAGACGTTTCGCATTAGCCGAGATACCGAATACAAAACAGAACAGAAAAAAGTATACCTCCTCTGTCATCAGTCTTTTTGTGATGCAGAGTCTCTTTCCTTCGCTAAACTCTATTCCGTTGATCTCCTCAAATTTATATGGATCCAAAGATAGTACACGAGCAGCGTTTAAAGCCGGTTTACTTGGAAACGGTGATGTATGGATGGACATGATCGTAAGTCGCAATTTAACATCGCACACCTACGACGACACCACTGCCGACAACATAGTTTCTGCTATTCACTCCGACTACTTTTCTGAGTTTAAGGCTCTCAAAGTCAAACTGGATGCACTGACACAGGAGGAAAACGCATGGTGCGACGTGAAGTCGCGGAACTGAACTGTTATTTGAACCAACTGTGCCGTCAGTTGCCCACACTGGTACATGCAGGCAGAGTAATCCGCCTGTGTGAAGCTACCGGAAACGTACCCG
>Ga0118677_10002995_pt1 | contig 32935 bp, 28 predicted proteins | sample AliMusrvi5mmetaG_FD_86154 | JGI IMG/M metagenome (GOLD analysis project Ga0118677, IMG submission 86154) | reverse complement strand
AACCCCAACAATGGTATAGTCTTCGATGGCCACCATTGCAAACATCTTCACAAGACCGCCATCATCCTTCAAGGTCATCACGTAAGTCGGAATATTGTTGATATTGTAGGGAACCGGTTGCGATGCTGAAAACCGCTTCTCCTGCACTTTTCCTCGAGCCGATTTCTGAGCTGCTGCTTCTGTTGCTCCACTTTGTTTGTACCATACTGCTTTTTTCGTCCGGGTATCAACCAGTACAAAACCTACAGTAGCTTCATCAGCCCCAACAGATGTAAGTCCAGTATACCAATATGATCTGTTATCCTCACCATATACCAGCGTCACCCCCTGGGTAATCTGTAATTTGTTCTCGTTTGAGAAATTCCAGTATCCCTTTACAAAATTTCCCCAGTCACTAAGCTGGTTTTCAATAAAATTATCTGGTTGGATACGGTCGACCCATACCGGAGTGTTCTCAATACCATATTCTTCGCATTTCCCCGTTTCAGTGTTCACCAGCACTACTCCTGTGGCATTTTCGCCAAAAAAGCCGATTGTTTTCTTATATTTTGTGACCACCCAATACGGGACTCCTTCATCATCAATCTCAAAACTGTAGTCAGTCAATCCAACATTATAAAAACCACTCATGTAAAGATGTCGTTCCAGAAAATCATTAAAATAGGCTTCAGGCTGATATTTGATTCTAATCTTCTTTCCTCCGACTTCCTGGACAAGTTTTACATCGCGTTCGTTCGAGGCGTTCACCATTACATACCCATTCGTCCCCGACTCATTCTGGTTCCACATGAAAAAACCCGAATGTAAAAGCGGTGCCACCCAGTAAAGTTCGTTCTTTACCTTTTGAATATTGAATATGCCCAGACGAACCTGGCTACCCAAAGCAGGTTGTGCACCAAGCACTTTGTCTCCTAATATATTGGCCAGCGATTGGTCAACTACCCTCACCTTTTCCATCGATATGGGAGCCATATGGGTCGACAAGCTCTCCCCAATCTCAACTGTACCAATTAAATTCCGGTATTCCGAAGTGTGAAGTATTGGCATTGAAGTGATCATTGGTAAAACTGTGGAATAGACCAGCAAAATAACCAGAATCCCAGTGGTGATTTTACTGTTCGATTTCAACTGAAAAGTCTGAACACCATCGTTATATATCGGTATTACATTCATATTCAAAGCGAACCATATTAATGTCAACGCGGCCAGCCCTATAGGTAATCCCCAAAAACCATAGGCTATTACTGGCATTCCAACATAGAGCATCACCAGTGCAGCGATTAAGATCATGATCAGCGCTAAAACTTTTTTCATCTTCAGAGAGTATTTTTTATTTGTAAATTAAGTCGATTTAAATCGTGCAATGTACCATTTTAAACTTAGCAAAGTGACGATTTCTATTGCGGTTCGGACTGCCTCACTTTTTTTCGCAAATTAAAATTAAAGAGCGGTGTCCACCGAAAAAGCCTCCGGTTGTTCAATGCGCAATTAATTAATCCAAACTGAAATCCGTGTAACTCTTTTGCAAGATTTATTCCGGCGATTGATAACCCATTTTGCGTGTCAAATTTATTCAGGAAATAAGCTACAGCTACTCCGTTCATTGTACTTGCTATAACACCCCCTCCAATAGCAAATCCATTGATTATCTTTACAGTATACCGGGTATTCGGAGGCATTACACCAAAAGGACCGATGAACAGGCCATTTAGTGTATCACCAAAAAGAATGAGTCCGGTTACTCCAACACCATTCAATTTAGTACTCGTTATCCCCAAACTGCTTAATATTAATCCATTATGAATCTTCGCCCGGGCAACCAGGCCGCCAATTTTAAAACCATTGGAAAAAGAGTCCGCTGCAACGAGGATACCGGCAGAAATTCCGTTCACACGATTACTCACCGAATGAGCAGCCAGACTAATACCATTTACTTTTATGGTATTCAGATCCTTCAGGTTGAGGCGTATTCCATTGTAAACAGAGGAATTGCCAAAACAAATGCCATTCTCTCTTGTCCCAAGGCTTAAAAATTTGTTTTGTCCGAACAAGCCCGATGAGAGAAGTGATATGGAAAGAATCAGACACAGCTTCATGGTTTCGGTGAGATTAATCAACAATGGATGTAATCTTAGGAATGCCCCCCAACAATGATCCGCATAATTTTAAGGTTGAGCACAATAAACCGCCAGGCCTGCCATAACAGGTTACGGCGCCAGAAACGGGTCCCTCCGGTTGGTATAGGAGGATATGACTCATCGTAATATCCGCGAACTATATTTTTTGCCATCACAATCAATTTACTCAGTTATTAAATTTAAACAATTTACTCAGGAAGCAACCACCAGAAAGGGTAACCTTTTGCTTTGTGAATAAACATGTAATGGAGAAACAGTTTAATCCAGTGCCCCGCCAGACCGGCTTCGCCAACGGTGTAATTCAGGTCGCGCCCCCATTCCGGAAACCTCTGCCAGTCGGGGACAATCGGGAAGACTGTCATTGTAGCGGCATTTCCTTTGAACATACTAAACCCTGCAGATACAACACAAGCAGCCCCCATCTTCCCCATTGATGCTTTGTGCTTGAAATCAGTGCGACCTGTTTTGATCCTATTGACGATATTGAGTGCCACAATTTTACCAATAACTCCCGACGGCATCCCTGTACGTGGTGGAGCTGGTGTAATCAGTGTCCCATTAGGGCTTTTCATAGGTTTAGAAATCTGATGAGGTGGTGCAAAAGCAATACCAGTAGCAAAAATATTTCCAAAAGCAGGGTTCTGATATACCGAAGGCCAATCTTCAACTCCCCACTCCTCAAATGCCTTTCCCGAATAATCGGCATCCACTTTCATAAAACCACTTGGGGCAAAAAGTTGAGCAGTAATATCTTCTCCTGTTTTATTAAAAGCCTTCATCCCCACCCCGGCAAAGGCTGGAATTAACATTGAAAAGTCGAATGGAACGGTATGCATCTCTCCGTCGAGTGTTTCATAATGTGCCAGTCCCTCTTCTATTTTGGTCACACCGGCCCGCTTAATCCAGCGAATGCCATATTCTGCAAAAATAGATTCGCTGAAAACTTTGGTAGGTGTTACATAGCCGCCACGTTTGATGAAAGCTCCGCCCATTCCGAAATCGCCAAGTTCATATTCATTCGAAATCCAGGTAATCTCAGCCATGTGTAATAATCCACGCGATTTTATCTCATAGGCTACATTAAGCGCATATTCAAATGCTGCTCCCTGACATGTCGCGGTAGGATGACCGGTTCCAATCAGAAAACGGATCTTCTCCCCTTTCTCCATGCGTGTAAGGCACGTTTGAAGCGCTTTCCATGTTGCCACGGCATGATCACACGAGCAAACAGAATGGGTAAATTTATTAGGGCCAAGACCTTCCGTTGCTTCAAAATTAAGTTTTGGTCCTGTTGCATTTACCAGATAATCGTAATCAATTTTGTCACTTTCACCCCTCCGTGTTTCGTCAGTATACTCAATTGAAACATAGGCTCTCTCCATTGATTGATCTCCTTCAGGGAAAATCGCCATCGCTTTGGCCTGCCGGAAATCTATTTTCCATCGGTCATAAACTGGCTTGAGTTTAAACCGCACCTGATCGATGGTCATTTTACCCACCCCCACCCAGATATTCGAGGGTATCCATTGGTAGTAAGCACCCGGACTGACAACGACTACCTGGTGCGCCCGGCCAAGTTTTTTCTTAATAAATGCAGCAGCAGTATGCCCGGAGATACCTGCGCCCAGAACAACGATTTTTGCCATAAGAACTATAATAAAATTTGATTGAGCGAATTGTAAGGTTAAACGATAAAAGTAATAAAACCACAGAATTAATAACTGTAAGAAACGAGCAAAAAATTGAATAAAAGTACTTTTAAGATCAGACTGCCTAAAACCTAATTAGTCCCCTTTATTTTATTGAGTTCCGTTCTTAACCTATCAACGATTTGGGGATTTTGTCCGGCAACATTTAATTTTTCACCGATGTCAGTGGATAAATCATACAACTGATCCTGATTAAGAATTCCAAGTTCAGTATTGGTAGCAACATTAATGGCTGCCCCTTTTCCGGGAGCAATGAATTTCCATTTTCCGTCTTCGATGGACAGGTTATTGTATACATTTTGCAAGACCAGCAACTTACGGCCTCTCCCCCCTATGTTGAACCATGCATTCAGGTGATTCTCACTGTCGGGAGCTGCATCTGACGGAAGTTTTACTTTTAAAAATTTGGAAAATGTTGCCATCATATCGACCTGACAAAGCAGCTCATCCATAATTCCTGGTTTGACTGTACCTGGCCAGCTTAAGATTCCGGGAACCCTGGTCCCCCCTTCGAAACTGCTGTATTTCCCTCCTCTTAAATCTCCTGCAGGTTTATGCTTTCCCAACAATTCAACTGCCCGATCTTTGTAGCCGTCGTCAACGACAGGTCCGTTATCGCTGGTCAGAATAACGATTGTATTTTTTTCAAGACCAAGTCGTTCAAGGGTTTTCATCACCTCTCCAACCGACCAGTCAAATTCAATGATCGCATCACCGCGAGGCCCCATACCGCTTTTACCCACAAACCGGGGATTGGGTACACGAGGTACATGGACATCATGTGTGGCAAAATAGAGAAAGAACGGTTTGCCCTTACTCTTTTCAATAAATGAAAGCGCTTTCCCGGTGATGACATCTGCTATTTCTTCATCTTTCCACAATGCCGATTTACCACCTTTCATAAATCCAATACGAGAAATGCCATTAACAATTGACATATCATGTCCCTGACTTGGATGCATTTTCAGTAACTCCGGATTTGATTTACCCGTTGGCTCACCTTCGAAATTCTTCTCATAGCTGACTGCAATCGGATCGTTGGAGTCCAGATTGACGATGTGCTCATTTTCAACATATACGCAGGGAACGCGGTCGCCGGTAGCCGCAAGAATAAATGAGTAATCGAAACCAATATCTGAAGGTCCGGGTGTGATGTGACCATTCCAGTTTTGGGTACCAGTTTTGTCACCCAAACCAAGATGCCATTTCCCAACAACCCCAGTTTGAAAACCGGCATTTTTAAAGAGATCAGCAAGTGTATAACGTTCAGGACGAATAATTGAACCTGCATCACCTGTTGCAATACCGGTTCCTTCACGTCGCCAGGCATACTCTCCGGTAAGTAGTGCGTATCGCGATGGGGTACAGGTTGCCGCCGGACTATGCATATTTGTAAAACGAACCCCCTGTTTGGCGAGCTTTTCAACATTTGGAGTCTTGATCGTTTTTGCACCGTTGCAACTTAGGTCTCCATACCCAATATCATCGGCATAAATAAAAATGACGTTGGGCTTCCCCGTCTGCTTCTGAGCAAAACTATTTTGAAAAATTCCGCTAATTGGTATAGCAGTTATGAAAATTAAAAAGTTCGCTGTTTTATTCATGTCATTATGAAGTTTAATTGCAATTCAGGAATCCGGGGCCACTGTTCATGCACTGACAATCACCCGGTCACATTAATACTTATTCGGTCATCCACTGAAATTTTACAATTCCAATATTGTCAGGTTTTGATTTTTCTGCTTTGGAAATAGTTCCTTTCATCCTACCATTTTTTCCAGTAGCAACCCGGATTTCACGCCATGAGAATACCCCTTTTTCATAATCGAATGTCTCGCCATCATCGTCATATAATTGATAACTTGCTTCTTTCGTTCCATAAAACCGGACAATCAGGTCCCTTTTTTCTGCAGCTTTTGGAACAGATGTCGTTGGTTCGTACATCGGAATAATACCTCCATCCCTCACATAAACCGGAATCCTGTCCAAACCCGGAGTTATTGAAATCACCTCGCCGTCACCTGCCAGTTTACCAGAATAAAAATCGAACCATTTACCTTTTGGTAGTATAACCTTTCTGGTAGTTTCCCCGGTAAACAAGGGGGCCACAAGTAAATTATCCCCAACCATAAACTGATCCTTCATCTCTTTTCTGGTGGCCTGTGCATATGGATTTGCAGCTGAACTCAGTTTTCCTTCAACTTCTTCTTCCGGTATTGTGAATCCGTCAAGTAGATTCATTGCCCGCATGGGTGGTCTGCCATAAAAGCAATACTCTGCAAAACAGGTATAAAGGTAGGGTATCAATTGCATACGAAGATTTGCTACATCGGTAACCTGCTTCTCAACTTCAGGAAATGACCATGGTTTGGTGCCATCAGACCAGGCATTTAGCATTGCCAAAGGTGAAAAGCAGACCGTTTGCATTCGACGGAGCCACTCCTCCGCTGTAGGAGAACTACGTACTTCAGGGGTCCATAATACTCCAATAAAAGAGCTGTTAATCAATGCAGTAATAAAATCACGATGACTATAATAATCATTGTAAATCACGTATGGAAAAGAGACTCCCCCGGCATTTGAGGACCGCACAAGGCCGTATGTCCGTCGGTTTTGCTCATGATAAAGCTGATTCGTCATTTTCTGCATCATTATTCCATAAAGCTGACGCATTTGTTCTGCCGGAATTTTTGAGGGAAAACGGGTCACATCCGGCCAAAGCCAGTTGTCGAATCCATCGTTTTCATCCATTTTAAAACCACTTACCCCTTGATCCAACTGATGTTTCTTCAAGTGATCTCCAATAATTGTATTGACTTCGGGCAATCCGTAATCGGGAACAAATCCGCTCCAAACAGTATGTGAAGCGGTATAAGGTTTCAGCTTTTTGATTAGTTCCGATTCAGGCGAGATATAGGGATTCATCCAAAGATTTGTCTGAACTCCCTGATCTCTGAGCAGTCCTATAAACTTTGCAGGATCAGGGAAACGACCTTTGTCCCATTCATAAGTACAGGGATATGACTTGCTTTGCCATCCAGGTTCAAGTCCAATAACCGATAACGGAAACTGATGTTTTTTAAATTCACCGACCTCAGCTAAAACCTGACTATCACTGTACAGCGTCGGAGTACGGTGCCAAAAGCCAAGACCCCACCTGGGAGGCAGACAACCGCCACCATTAAACAGGTTAAAGCGGCTTACAGCATCCATCATCGTCGGACCCCCAAAAATTATTATTTCCACCCCATTAGCCGGTACCAAAACTGAAATATTGTCAGAATAGGGACTGGCTGTCCATTTTTTATCAGTATTCCTGTCGCGCGGTTCCATTGGCACTTTACTATCTTTCGATACTGCACTGCCTACCCAGATATCGATATACCGGGCTGAATTGATGAAAACACCATATCCTTTTGAGGAAATATAGAACGGAACCGGAGCATGGGTCCGGCCATTATCTGCACCGCCATAATGATCGACATGCAGACGAAGTATACGCCCCCGCTGTTCAACGGTTTTAAAATTAAGCCCAAGCCCAAAGATTTTTTCACCAATTTCGAGTGGAAACTGCAGATAGGTTTTCCCATCCATGTTGACCGCCTTAATCTCACTCGCCGGAAGCGGAAAATCAACATTCAGCATAATATTGATTGCCTTTAGTTTTGGCTCGACTCCTGAGGTAGTTATAAAATTCAGAGCTTCAGGTTTTCCTGCTTTGGCAATCCAGACTCCTGAAGCAAGCTTAGTCCAGTTAAGTTCCTGATCCTGTGCACTTATAACATTGACAAAGCACACCATTAACATTGCCAAAATCAATGCATTGCTTCGGCTTAAAAATAATTTTTCCACCATTTTCTCAAAGTTTTTTCTCGGTTCAAAAGATGGCTAAAGTTAGCTGCTTTTATTTTATTTTATCAGTGAATAATTTGATTTTAAGACAGCACATTTTTTTGTATTTCGATTTTGAGTGAAGATAATGCAGACCAGAATTTCAGACAGAATCTAATTCTGCAAGGAATTAAAAAATTATAAAAAAAGCGGGACATTTTCGTGTCCCGCTTTCGTTTAATTTTGATTAAGTGATTTAATTCTTTTCAGATTCCTCCTTCTTTTAATCTTGAGCTTACCCACATAATCCATATAATACAATGCAGGTACGAAAACCAGTGTAAGGAAAGTTGCAAAACTCAGACCAAATATGATGGTCCACGCTAATGGACCCCAGAAGGCCACATTATCACCGCCAAAATAGATATGAGGATTTAATTGTGTGAATAAGGTTACAAAGTTAATATTCATCCCCACTGCCAATGGAATAAGACCCAGCATGGTTGCAGCAGCCGTGAGTACTACCGGAGTGAGACGGGTTCTTCCGGCCTGCACGATCGCTTCCCGCGTTTTCATACCCCGCTCTTTCATCACATCACAGAACTCCACAATCAGGATTCCGTTTCGCACAACGATACCACCTAAAGCCACAACTCCCAACCCGGTCATCATAATGACCAGATCCATACGGAAGATGATTACGCCAAGCAAAACACCAATAATACTGAATATCACCTCACTCAAAATAATGATGGTTTTGCTGACCGACCCAAACTGGGTTATCAGGATAAAGAAGATGATTCCCAAAGCTATGACCATCGCCTTCAACAGGAATGCAGATGTCTCCCTCTGATCGTCCTGTTCACCGGTAAGCTTGAACTCTGTCCCTTCATGCTTGTTGAATTTTGCTGCCAATTTCTTAATCTTAGGAACAATATCATTGGCTGAGTAGTCCGACAATACATTGGAGTAGATAGTAATCACCCGTTTTTGATTGAGCCTTTTAATTCCCGCATATGAAGTGGAGTAATTAATTTTTGCAACTGTTGACAACGGTATGCTCCTTAGTTGTCCACTGTTCATATCCCGATAGGTAATCAACAAATTAACCAAAGCATTGATATTATCACGGGTCACCTTGCGATAACGGAGTGTAATCGGATATTCATCTTCATCCTGCTTGAATTTTGAGATCTCCTTACCAAAAAGAGCGGTCCGAATTTCGAGACCAATTTGCCCTGTCGTGAGACCTTCGCGCATCGCACGATCGCGATCAATGTCAATGATAATTTCGGGTGAGTTCATCTCGAAGTCAGTCTTTAGTTCGGCCACTCCCGGAATCCTCAACGAATCAAGATATCCTTTAAAAGCGTAAGCATCGGCAACCAGGTAATCAAGGTTTTCGCTCGTAACTTCTATGTTAATCGGTTTTCCTGTTGGCGGGCCCATCTTGCTTTTGTCAACAGTGATCTCGGCTCCCGGGATATTTGCAATGTCTTTTCGCATTCTCTCCATATATTGGGTCGTCGAAATTCCGGTTGTTCTGAGCTTGTGTTCTACAAAGTTCACTGAGATCTTCCCCTTGTTGTAAGGTTTCCCCGCTGAGAAAAATCCCTGTTCTTCAACGCCAATAGTGACGTTGGAGATAATTGATTCCACATCCGGATTATTTTTCCCAAGCGATTTGTACACCAGGTCTCCTACAATCCGTGTGACACTGTCGGTCACCAACTGATCGGTACCTCCTGGCATCTTTATATAAACGTAAACATTATTCGGATCACTATTCGGGAAGAACAAAACGGTAGGCTTAACAGCACCTGTGAGAAAAATGGTGAAGAAGAACAATGCGATCATTGAAACCAACATCCACACCGCATGATGTCCCTTTAAGGCATAGCGTATTGTCCGTTCGTAAAATCCCATCAGCCATGGCCACAATTTGTCCTGGAATCCGCTGATCCAATGACGAATCGCAAAATGATAAGTTACAACGAGCAGAATCGCAATAATAAGGAAGTTGGCCAGTCCATACATCTTTGTGGCATAGAAGAGTAACGCAATTCCAAAAGTCACAATCAGTATTTTTCTCATCTTTTTCCACTCGCTCTTTCCGTCACTCTCAACATCATATTCATGCTGCATAAAAGAGACTGCAAAAACAGGATTGAAAATATAAGCTACAAAAAGCGATGCAAACAATGTTATAATAAGAGTTACAGGAAGATAATGCATAAACTGTCCAACTATTCCAGGCCAGAATGCCAACGGGAAAAAAGGTGCCAGTGTAGTTAAAGTTCCGGATAATATCGGCATGAAGACTTCTCCGGCAGCCATCTTGGCCGCCACCTTTATATCGGGATGATTTCGGTGAATACGGTGTGTATTTTCAATCACCACGATGGCATCATCTACCACAATCCCCAGGGCGAAAATAAAGCCGAACATCACAATCATGTTCATTGTGAAACCAATACCCGGAAGGACCAGGTAAGCCACTGCCATTGAGAGAGGAACTGAGAGACCAACGAAAAAGGAGTTTGTGAAACCCATGAAGAACATCAGCACGATGGTTACAAGGATAAAACCGATGATGATGGTATTGTTAAGTTCTTCCAGCGTATTACGGGTGAAACGGCTTTGATCGCCTGTGACTGTAAGTGTCAGATCTGAAGGAAAATCTCTCCCCTTAAGCTGATTATCAACGATATCTTTAATATTATCAGACGCATCCAGCAGGTTCGCTCCGCTTTTCTTAATTACGTTTAGCGTAATCACATTCTTTCCGTCAAGATGAGCAAAACTCTCCTGCTCCTTAAAGTCATCTTTAATATCAGCAATATCGCTCAACCTTACGTATGCGCCGCTTGAAGAGTGAACTACAATATCCCTCAGTGTTTCCACCTTTTGAAACTGTCCTTTCAGACGAACCGTATTTTTTGTTCCATGGGTATTGATGGTACCACCCGAAATGGTCAGGTTCTCGCTGGCAACAGCCCGCTCGATATCGCTGAAAGTTACTTTGGCCGCCTGCATTTTGAAAATGTCGGCATCTATCTGGATCTCCCGCTCAAGTGCACCAACAATGTCAACACGCGTGATTTCCTTCACTCCCTCGATTTTGTCCTGCGCGATGTCCGCAAATTTCTTCAGCTTGTCGAGGCTGTAATTTCCGGATATATTAATGTACATCACCGGAAATTCGGAGAGGTCAATATCGAGAATCTGGGGCTGATCTGGCAGATCATTCGGAAGGTCTGTTTTTGATTTATCCACAGCATCACGAACCCGCTGTTTGGCAGATTCAATTGATATATTGGGATCAAATTCAACAACAATTGAAGAGTAATCAGGAACAGAGTTACTGGTTATTTTCTTGACATCCGCAATTGATTTCAGTTGTTTTTCAATGGGACGGGTGACCAGATTTTCTATATCCTCAGGTGAGGTACCCGGATAAGGGGTATTCACAATGATATAGGGAATCACCACCTGGGGGAACTGCTCTTTTGGGATAAAATAGTAATTCATCAAACCAAGAATCGATATGAGTATAGCCAGCACATAAATACTGGTTTTGTTATCGATCGCCCAACTCGTGGGGAGAAATTCCTTTATTTTTAATTTGCCTTTTGACATATCGTAAATTCGTTGTAAATTAATAGGTTATGAGTGCACCTTCGTTGAGGTTCTGGAATCCGGAGGTGATCACCTTATCTCCCAGAGCTAAACCTTCCAAAACTTCTGCAACTCCATTATAGTCCATCCCTGGTTTGACCATGTGTTTTGAAGCCATCCATTGATTACCTTTTTGTACCGCAACATAGATAAACTTACCATCTTTGTTGCTCTGGATATAATTTACTGGTATACAGAATGCTTTCTCATTGGTGTAATCCTTAATTTTGACATAGGCGATCATATTGGCCCTCAGTTGCACTTCACCCGATTGAATCTTGCACTCCACCTGAAAAGTCCTGTTCGTTGGATCGATAAAACGGCTGGTGAAATTAAGTTTGGTTGCAATCTCTTTTCCAAGATCAGGAAAACGGACCAACGCTTCATTCCCATTTTGAATCCTTGAGGCAAAATTTTCCGAAACATCAGCCTTGATTTTTGCCGAACTCATATTAATTACCCTTATTGCCGAAGTCGGTACCCCTGGAGAGGCCATCTGTCCTACTTTAAGGGGTACACTTTCAACAGTCCCGTTAATAGGTGAGATAATTCTTGCCATGTCGATCTGACCCTGAAGAGTCTTGATTTTATTTTCAAGCGCTTCCTTGTTTGTTCTGGCCTGAAGGAACTGCACTTCACTACCGATATTCTTATCCCAGAGTGCTTTCTGTTTTTCGAAAAGACTACTTACAAGGCTGTACTGAGTTTTCAATTCGTCGAGTGACTGTTTAAGTACAACGGCATCGAGTTCAGCAAGCACTTGTCCTTTTTTTACATTTGACCCCTCGGTTACATTAACAATAGTGACAATTCCTGCCATCTGGGGACTAACAGCCACATTCTGATCTCCATCCACAATTCCCTGTACTTCAACATAATGATTGAATACGCAACCCGTAACAGCTTCAACTTTTACTGTCAACGATTTTATTTCTGATGATTGACCATTTGGATTTAGTTCGGCCTCAAGTTTAGCGATCTTTGTCGCTATCTCATCGTGTTGAACTTTTAATTTTACCAATTCTCCTTTTTTATCGGTTGAACTGCCGCATGAAACCAGGATGGCAGCAATTGCCAGAGCATAAATAATGTTTTTCATATAATGTTTATTTTGAGATTTTCTGATTGATATTAAATAATTTTTCCAGTTTTGTTCTTGCACCCACTACGTCATAAATACCTTGATAATAGTTGGATAAGTTGTTCAAATATTGATTCTGAATGGTCATCAGCTCCATGCTCGATGAGATCCCCTGTTTATATTTTTCGAGTGTTCGCTGATAAATATTGTCCGACAACTCCATACTTTTTTTCTGAATCTGGAACTTATCGATTTTTGTATGAAGATCGTTCTGGCACTGATCGGATTGCATGATCAGCGTATTCCCTACATAAAGCTTTGTGTTGGTTGCTTTTTCGAAGGCCATCTTTTTCTGTGAAACAGCTGCACTTCGTTGTCCACTGCTGAAAAGAGGAAGACTTAAATTAATACCATAAACATTCTTAGGTGAGAAATCAAAAATCGGTGTTTTCCATTTCTCCTGATGGTTATAAAAAGCTGCAATGGAGGGTAAAGAATTCGAGATCTCCCTTTTATAATCGTATTTTGCAAGCAGTTCCGATGTCGTCAATAATTTGAAATCAACATTTTTCTCCAAAATAAAAGGTTCCCGCGCTAAAGCCGTAAGTTTTTTGACCTGAGCATCTTCCATCCCCAGAGGATCTATTAGGAGAATATTGGTATTCTCGGCAAGTCCCAAATGAATCTTTAACAATCTTTTACCCATTTCGAGGTTATTATCGATCTGAGCAATTGCATTGGTAATTGTGTTGGCTGTCAGCTCCAGCTGATCGGCATCGGTCTTTTCGACAAATCCCTGCTTGTACATCTCTTTAATGTCGCCAAAAATTTTATTGACATTTTCAAGATTACTTTTTAAGACTTTGCGGCTTTCCTGCCCAACAAGAATCATAAAATAGGTGTTAGTCACCGACTCGTTGATTTCGAGCATGGCTTTTTCGAGCGACTCTTCCGATAAGTTATAATAAACTTTTGATGCCTTCAGGCCAACAAGGTAGGATCCGTTAAATATAAGCTGCGAAACAGATAAATCGTATACAATATTCTGTTTTACACCAAGTTCGATAACTGCATCAGCCGCAGCTTTTGGATCGAAATTTGAAGCCGGTAAGGTTGGTACTAAAGGTATATACTGATATTTAGCCGTTCCGTCGATATGTGGTAAGCCTATTGCAAGGGTTTCCCAAATTTTCTTTTGCGCAATTTTCAGGTCAAGCTGAGAATTTTTAATATTCAGGTTTTTATCCTGCGCAATCCTGAGTGCATCGTTCAGTGAAAGGCGCAGCGTGTCCTGCGCAGCAGTTATCTTCACCCCTCCCATAAAGAGCAGGATCAACAACATCATCTGACATTTCTTCAAAAACATATGATTCCTTTTTAGTTATTATTTTTAATTAAATTTTCTGTAATCTCTTTTTTCCGCATCTCGAAAAAGGCTACCCCTTCCGGTGTCGAAATCGCCCTGATATGATTTTCAAACATCACCCTGAAAAGTTCGTCAAAAGTGATATCAACAACTCTACACACTTCAATATTGTGGATCTCGACAAGATAATTCATATATATGGCTACAACTGCATCATTGTTGAGATCATTCCGGTAAAGCCCCTCTTTAATTCCCCGTTCAAGATTCATCCTCATTGACCTTGAAATATGGGTCAATTTTTTAGCACGAAACTCATTATAAAGAGGTTCATAATATTTCCGAAGCTCGAACATCAGCATCGGGTTAAAGCGCTTCATCTCTTCATAAACCATCAGGCTTACCTTAAAAAGCTTTTCAATCGCATTTACCTCAAGAGAACCCAGAACATTCATGGCATCGGCCCATTTGCTCTGATCATATTCAAAAATCCGGGTAAGCAAATCCTCTTTACTCTTAACAAACCTGTAGAGAGTTTTTTTGGATATTCCCAGTTTGTGGCTGATATCATCCATGTTCAGATTCTTGATCCCGAATTCAAAAAAAAGCTCCTTGATTTGTTCAAGCATCGGCTCTAACTTCTCATCCTGCTTTTCTAATTCATTACTCATTTTATATTCTTCTAATCAAAATAATTGAGATGCAAAGGAAGGAAACATTTTACACATAAAACGTTTCCTTAATGTTAAATGTTTCTGAATTTTTTTCTAATTAGATATTCTTCAAGCAGGAATACTCTTCGTCTAACATAGAAATTGCGGGAGTTCACTATTTTTGCAGACATGCAGCAAAATTCATCCCATAGAATCTACTTTGCTCCACTTCAGGAGTCAACCGATCACATTTACCGGAGTGCTCACGTCAAATATTTCGGAGGAATAGATAAATACTTTGCCCCTTATATTGTCCGGCAAAATGACGGCACGATCAAACCATCGCACCTTCGTGATATTAAATCAACTAATAATCAGGGATATCTGTTGATCCCGCAGATACTTGCCGGAAATCCGGAGGATTTTGTTTATACTTCCTCTGTATTGTATGAAAACGGATACAACGAAATCAACTTGAACCTCGGATGCCCCTACCCGATGGTGACCAACAAAGGGCTGGGTTCAGGATTACTACCATACCCTGAGCGAATAAGATCAATTCTTGAGACATCGCTGCCTAAAATTGAATGTAAGGTATCTGTAAAAATGAGAGCAGGACTTCAATCTCCTGAAGAGATCTTTAAGGTAATTGAGGTTTTAAATGATTTTCCGTTAAGTGAAGTGATTTTACATCCAAGAATTGCGAAACAGCTTTACCGGGGAGCTCCCGACGAAACGGTATTTGCAGAAGTACATAAAGCCTTGAAACATCTGCTTGTTTATAATGGTGATATCGAAACCGCTGAAAATATAGATCGGTTAAATGGTGTTTTCGGAGACATCAACACCTGGATGGTTGGTCGTGGCATCCTTAAAAATCCATTCCTTCCACTGATCGTTAAAGGGGCCAAACTACCGGAAAGGGATAAAAAAGTGAAAATTCTTCGGGATTTTCATGATGAGCTGTTCTTTAAACATTCGAATCTTCTGAGTGGTCACAGCCATTTGCTGATGAGAATGGAAAAAATCTGGAGCTATTTTTGTTACTCGTTTCCCGATCCCCATAAAACTTTTAAAAGGATTAAAAAAGCAGCAAATATCACCAAGTACGAAGCTGCTGTAAATGAAAACTTTCAAAGACTGTTAAATGATGAAGAAGACGAATGCCGCCCGAATTCTTAACCGGTTGAAGATAAACTACGAATTAATTGATTATCTGGTCGATGAATCCGATTTAAGTGCTGTTCATCTGGCTGATATTACGGGCATCCCCATCGAATTGGTTTTTAAAACCCTCGTTCTGCAGGGTGATAAGAATGGATATTTTGTCTGCGTCATTCCCGGGAATGATGAGATTGATCTTAAAAAAGCGGCAGTTGCTACCTTGAATAAAAAGGTGGCAATGATTCCCATGAAAGATATTGAACCTTTAACCGGTTATATCCGAGGTGGATGTTCACCTTTAGGAATGAAAAAACAATTCCCTGTTTACATCGATGAAAATGCATTTAATCATCCATTAATTTATATCAGTGCCGGAATAAGAGGAATGCAGATTAAATTATCGCCAACCGATTTACAGTCAGCATCCAAGGCAATCAGGGTAAAGCTCACCTAAAATGCAGCGCTTTAAAAAAGTTTTGACATATTAATTTCACCTGTATTTTTGTCGTCTTTGATTGAAAGAATTGCAGTATCAATCTTCTCTGCAAGGCTTCCTGCTGTTTTATATAAAGCAATTATATTCTCAAGGGGTGTTCCAACCTGTATGGCATGCGAAGGACCCAGGAAAAGACCACCATTGGGAAAAACCCTTTCCCTCCGTTCTACCTCATTAACAACATCGTCAACACTGCCAAATGCAAGGGTACTCTGAACGCAGACACTTCCGCAAAAGGCGATCCTCTTTCCAAAGTCATGATTTAATATTTCAATGTCCATTTCGGGGGTAGTTGGCTGGACAACATCATAAACATCGAGCCCAAGTTCAATTAAACGTGGTAAGAATGCCCTGACACAACCGCACATGTGCATCATTGTTTTGGCTCCATACCTGTGGACCATTTCAAAATATCTTTTAAACTTCGGTGCGAAATGCTTTTCAAATATTTCAAAATCAATTACCTGAGATTTTTGAGTTCCCAGATCCTCGCCAATATGGGTAAAATCAATTAATCCTTCGGCTTCCCTTAACACCCGTTCATGCATATCGTAATAAAACCTGAACCGGGCCTCCATTATTTCCAGATAAACCGGTTCATCGGTGATTAAGTCGATGAGAACCTGTTCTGTTCCTCTTGCACGTGCAATGCTGTTAATAAAATCCATGTCTCCGGCAGTACCAAAACATACCGTATAATTCTGCGCAGCAATTTTTTGACACTGCGGTTTTATGGTGGAATAATCAAACCAGTCAGCAACCGGGAAGTGTGACCGGTCCAGATCACCGACCGAACTTATATTGGCGAATGGAAGATAACTGGCTTCGAGGTATTTACCCCCCTCAAATTCAGCATATTTGTACCGTTCACCCCAATACCCTTCAACACTGCCATCTTTAAATTTTCTTAATTCAGGCCCGATATATATGGGATCAACATACCGAAAGTCATCACCTACAACCCGGAGAAGCTGTTCCAAATTAGTGAGTCCAAAATGGTCCATAATCATCTGATTGATTTCAGGAGTACCTTCGTGTTTAACGGGAATTCGGTCATATCCAGTTCTATTAAAAGCACTTAAAACTCTTTCCCTTGGATTCATTTTCTTTATAAATTAGTAATAACTGCTCTACTTTTAAAGAATATTTTTTAATTGTTGTGGACGCTTATAAAGGTTTTGATTTGTTTTACCAATGATGCGGAGTTCCGCCGCACCTAATATCCTGATGCCTGACCGTCTTTTCTCGATTCTGAGGCACCATAGTAAACCTTATTCTTCGAATCATACATGATTGCCTGATAACCACCATAGCCTCCAAGGTCATATTGTATTTTATGGCCTCTTTGCATTAATGTCCGGATTGTTTCATAATCGAAGCCAGTTTCGAGGCATACAATTCCACCATCCATCATCTTCTCTCCTGTGGGTTCTGATGATCCGAAGTGCTGTATACGAGGGGCGTCACCGGCTTCCTGTAAATTCATCCCAAAATCGATCAGGTTGACCACAATCTGAACGTGCCCCTGCGGCTGCATCGCTCCCCCCATTACGCCAAAACTCACCCAGGGTTGACCATCTTTGGTGATAAAAGCAGGAATGATCGTCTGAAAAGGGCGCTTTCCCGGCTCATAGGTGTTAACATGGTTCTCCTCCAGTGTAAACATTTCGCCGCGATCCTGCAGTACAAAACCGAGCTGATCGGGTGTCATTCCGCTACCCATTCCGCGATAGTTACTCTGGATAAACGAGATCATATTACCCGCCTCATCGGCTACTGTCAGATAAATCGTGTTCCCATGTTCCGGGTTTCCCGGCAACTGCCTTTTCGATGATTTGTTCATATCTAACAGCTTTCTGCGCTCATTGGCATATTTCTTTGAAATTAACTGGCTAATTGGAAGCTGGTTAAATGCAGGATCTGCATAGAATTTAGCGCGGTCTTCGAATGCCAGTTTTTTAGCCTCAACAAATAGATGAATATAGTCAGCACTTCCAAATCCCATTGATTTTACGTCATACCCTTCCATGATATTGAGCATCTGCAATGCCGCAATACCCTGACTATTTGGAGGCAGTTCCCAGATATCATATCCACGATAGTTCGAGGAAACCGGTTCGACCCACTCACTCTTGTGTGTTGCCAGATCTTCGTAGGAAAGATATCCTCCGTTACGTTTCATATAAGCATCAATCGTTTTTGCGATATCTCCTTTATAAAAAGCATCTCTTCCTCCATCGGCAATTTTCTGAAGGGTATTGGCAAGATACGGATTTTTGAAAATTTCCCCTTTTTTTGGTGACTTCCCATCGGGCATATAGGTCTCTTTAAAGTTGGGGAATTGTTGTAGTGATCTGGAGTTGGAAGCCAGATAATAGGCAATCACCTCGCTGACTGGAAATCCGTCGCGGGCATAACTGATGGCATTCGATAAGATCTGCTTCATTGGCAACTTCCCAAATTTCTGATGCAATTCAAACCACCCATCTACACAGCCTGGCACAGAAACAGGTAGCGGACCAGTTGAAGGGATTGTTTTTATCCCTTTGTTCACCAATATCTCTCTTGTTAATGATTTCGGCGACCGGCCACTGGCATTCAGGCCGTATAGTTTCTTTGTCTTTGCATCCCAGATAATGGCAAAAAGATCTCCTCCGACTCCCGAGCTGACTGGCTCAGTAAGTCCCAGTACTGCATCGGCTGCAATCGCGGCGTCGATAGCACTTCCTCCGGCTTTTAAGATATCAATAGCAGTTTGTGTAGCAAGTGGTTGACTTGTACAAGCCATGCCATGTTGGGCAATCACCTCAGATCGTGTGGCAAATGACCTACCGGTAATCCTGTCCTGCGATGCAACAGACTGAACCAAAAAAAGGAGTAGCAAAAAAGATGGGAGCGACTTCATATGATAGTTATTGAGAATATTTTTCAAAGATAATGAGTACTTTGTTTTTGCCGAACTAAAACTTATATTTGTTGACATAAAACTACGTATTATGACAACATCCCGCAGAACATTTCTTAAAAACAGTGCAGTTCTTTTTGCCGGAACAGCCTTCCTGACAAAAACTTCTTTCGCAGCTTCCAAACGCGATGAAATTGTAGGGGTTCAGCTCTACTCGGTTCGTGAGGATATGAAAAAAGACCCGGTCGGGACACTGACTCAACTGGCAAAAATCGGGTATAAAAATGTCGAACATGCCAACTACATCGACCGGAAGTTTTACGGCTTCACAGCAAAAGAGTTTAGAAAAATACTCGATGATCTCGGATTAAAAATGCCAAGTGGTCATACCGTTATGGGAAAAAACCATTGGGACATAGCCAAAAAAGAGTTTTCAGATTCCTGGAAACAGACCATTGAAGATGCCGCTTATATGGGACAACAATATGTAATCAGCCCTTCGATGGAGGGTTCAATGCACAAGACTTACGACGATATGGTCCGTTACATGGATGTTTTTAATCTTTGCGGTGAACTCTGTCAGAAATCGGGAATGAAATTTGGATACCATAACCACTCTTTCGAATTCGGCGAAAAGTTGAATAACGTCAAGATATTTGATATTATGATGCAAAAAATGGATCCCAAACGGGTTATTATGCAATTGGATATTGGCAATATGTATATTGCAGGAGCTAAGGCACTCGATATTTTGGGACAATATCCCGGAAGGTTCGAAATGATCCATGTTAAGGATGAGATAGCGGTCAACACATCAGAAAAATTTGAAAGCTCAGTTCTGGGTAAAGGGATTATTCCTGCAAGGGAAATCATCGACCTTGGAAGAAAAATTGGAGGAACCACCGTGTTCATCGTAGAGCAGGAATCGTATCAAAATCAAACTCCGATTGAAAGTGTGAAAGAAGATTTTTCGATAATGAAAAAATGGGGATATAAGTAGTTGAAGTCATGACGAGAATAACGTTCCTTCTTATATTGGTTATTTCGGTCATTTTATCTTCTTTTACCAACTGCAGGTGTCAATCTGCAACATCTTCATTAAATTTCACTTGTAATCCTTATCTTCAGAATCTGAATGAAAACGGAATTACGGTCATGTGGATGGTGAATAATAATGTCACGAGTTGGGTTGAGTACGGGAAATCCGAGCGGTTGGGAAGCAAGGCCGTTCATACACAGTCGGGGATGGTAGATGTAAATCCCGGGGTTCAGAAGGTTATTCTTTCAGACCTAGAGCCTGGTACAAAATATTTCTATCGTGCAGTTTCACTTGAGGTTAAGGTGCACCAACCTTACAAGGTCATATATGGAGATACCCTTTTCAGTTCAACCTACATTTTCACTACCCCATCGGTATCAACAAGACAATTTTCATTTCTGGCATTCAACGATCTGCATAGTAAGCCGCAATTTATTGAAGAGGTCGTTAAACGGGAATCCGGATTCAACTTTGCAATGCTGAATGGAGATATCCTGGGTGACATCAACAGTGAAGAGGAGATTTTAAAATATCTGCTTCTCCCTTTCAGTAACTACTTCGCAACCAGTAAACCTTTTTTTCTGACCCGGGGAAATCACGAGACCAGAGGCGCCGGATCACGATCCCTGTCGAAATATATTGACACACCAAACGGAAAATATTACTATTCATTTACCTATGGTAACACCCGATTTATCATCCTCGATTGTGGTGAAGATAAACCCGACGAAAATCAATTCTATTATGGATTAGCCGATTACGATAACTACCGTTCGGAGGAAGCGGAATGGCTGGCCCTCGAAGTAGAAAAGCCGGCCTTCAAAAACGCTGCCTTTAGGATCGTTTGCATTCATATGCCGGTTACGCTTCAACCCCCGGCTGATGGTATCGCTGTTCATGGGATCGTAGATTGCAGTCAGAAATTTGCGCCCATTCTCAATAAAGCACGGGTTGATTTACTTCTTGCAGGACATACCCACAAATTCGCAGTGATCAGGCCACAAAAGGGGATTACTAATTTCCCGATTATTGTGGGTGGTGGTCCGGTCAATGGAAAAGATAATGAAAAAACGACCTATACATTAGTCGAGGTAAGCAAAACCGGAGTAAATTGTTTCTTGAAAAAGATAAATGGCGACGTGATCGAAATGGTAAAGATTAAAAAATAGAATTGCATTCCTATTTTTCCTACTTTTATCGGAATTAAACATTCAAAAAATGAAGACATTATTATTACTTTTATTGGTTACCCTATCCCTGAGCAGTTTTTCACAGAAGAAGGAGATGTTGTTCAACGGAAAAAACCTCGATGGATGGTCAATCTATGTATCTGACCCAAAAATTGACGCCGCCAGTTTCTTTTATGTGAAGGATGGTGTAATCGAAACTCCCGGTGTGCCAACAGGCTACCTTCGAACAAAAAAGGAATTCGAAAATTACCGGCTCCATGTTGAATGGCGCTATCCCGAAAAACCAACCAACAGCGGCGTATTTCTTCATACAGTCGGTCCTGATAAGATTTGGCCAACCCACTATCAGTGTCAGTTAAAACATCTTTCTGCAGGTGATTTTATTATTCAGGGCGAAGGGGTTAGTGCGACAGTAAGGGATACAGTATACCTCTCCACACCAAAAGTAAAACCTATTGCGACCAAAATGAAGCCTTCAAGCGAAAAGAATCCCGGAGAATGGAACAGCTATGACATAGTTTGTATGGGGAATACTGTCGAAGTTAAGGTAAATGGAGTACTACAGAACTATGCAACCAAATGCAGTATTTCCAAAGGTGGAATCGGACTACAGGCTGAAGGATCGAAAATTCAGTTCCGAAAAATTTGGATCGAAAAAATCAAATAATGGTTATTGTCATCTCACCATCAAAGACGCTTGATTTTGATAACCCTGTAACAAATCAATTATTTACTCAGCCCGAATTTATAAAGGAGGCTTCTGTTTTGATCAAACCACTCAGGAAACTTAGTGTCGGTCAGCTCATCGAATTGATGGATATTAGTCCAAAATTAGCGCAATTAAATCAGGAGCGGTTCTATCTGTGGCGTCCGGAATTTACCCTTGAGACAGCCCGTCAGGCGCTATATGCATTTCGGGGAGATGTTTATACAGGCCTCGATGCCGATACCCTTACCCCATCAGAAATTTCACTTGCACAAAATGAACTATGGATTCTTTCGGGACTCTATGGTGTCATCCGTCCGCTTGATCTTATCAGACCCTATCGTTTGGAGATGGGAACCTCCCTAAGTGTAGGCAAAAAGAAAAATCTCTATGATTTCTGGCAAAAGAAGATTACTGCCAGAATTAGGGAGGACCTTGATAAAAGCAATTCAAACCTGTTGATTAACCTGGCATCAGTTGAATATTTCAAGGCGATTGATCAAAAGAAGCTGAAGGCAGAAATCGTTACACCAGAGTTCAGGGAGGGAAAAGATGGGACCTACAAGATGATCTCCTTCTTTGCCAAAAAGGCTCGTGGAATGATGACCCGGTTTATCCTTCAGAACGGAATTCATCTGGTAGAGCAATTGCAGGCATTTGACAGTGATGGGTATTGCTACAACAACCAACTCTCTGAAAAAGGAAGACCTGTGTTTACAAGAGGCTAAATGTGAACTCCGGAGACGATTTGAATGAAAATCAAGCCATGTCAGAAGTCTGGATCAACCAGTATTAGTTGACCCTAAGGTCTAAAGAATCATTGTCAGGTTAAAATTATCAAGCCAGCAATATCTCAGCAGGGATTTTTAATCCTTTATATAAGGATTTAACCATTTTAAGTGTTAATTTTCTTTTCCGGCCAAGCACTTCACTTACCCTGCTTTGGCTTCCCAAATACTTCGCCATATCTGATTTTGTCATTCCCATCTGCTCCATTCTAAACAAAATAGCATCAACGGGATCTGGTGGCGCAATTGGATAATGCGCCATTTCGTATGATTCAACTAAAGTACAAAGTAAATCAAGTTCATCCCCTTCGGGAGTATCTCTCACAGATCCCCACAGTAATTCAATCCTTTGAATTGACTTATTATAATCATTTTCCGTTTTTATCGGTCGAATTTCCATAATCAAATTGTTTTAGCATCAATTTTATGATACTGTTCATGAGTTCCAATAAATCGAATAAAAATGACCTTGAATTCAAAATCTATTGCAACAACAAGTCTGTATATATTACCTTTTATATTAAAAACCACTCTCCCATTTCCAATAATACTTGCACTCTTATATTGTAGTTTAAGTTCATTGGGACTATGCCAATCGGCACTTTTTGCATCATGATACCACGAGCGCAGTGAGACTTCTGAATCAGCAAATTCATTTCTTTCCCAAAATTCTCTTAATGTTCTAAATGCAATAATTCTCATATGGTAAAGTTACAAAACATCATTGAATTTACCAAAATGGTAAGTACATTTTTCCTGAACAATATTTTCTTGTAGTTTAAAGTAGGTTTCAAATCAAATTAAACAACAAAATTAAAGCCATATGCATTTTGAAATTGTTTAAGATTAGCGTTAGATTTGTCTCAATCAAATAGGTTTGGCAAACGCTCATAAAATATTGATATTACAAAAATGCAGTTAAGGAACAGAGAGGGAGCAAGGCCTTCACATAAAAGCTATAATCCAATATATTTTATTGTAAGTCAGCAATTCCTGTTGTTCTCAGTACTTCTCTTTTGCTTTTATGATGTTCATTCCCAAATCGCTGTTACCGGGATACCGGAAAGCTTTTCTCTGAAAACTAAAAATGCGGTTGTCATCCCCTCAAAAGAGCTTAAGACCATCGATATAAACAATCTTTTATCTGAAGATGTAAAAGAGGGTATCCCAAACAGATATGGTGTCGTACAGCAGGTTGATATAGATATTAAAGTCGAAGGAGTCAGAACCGAAATCGCGGGGAAAGGTTTTATCTGGCAATATGAGGTTCATTCCTTGCAAAGTTTTGCACTCGGCATAACTTTTGGAAAATTTAATCTTCCTGAAGGTTCGAGTGTTTTTATCTATAACAAAATCCATTCGCAATTATTCGGGGCATTTACGAGTCTGAATAACAATTCAATAAACCAATTGACCATAGCAGACTTTGACGGTCAGAATGCCATCATCGAATATTTCGAACCTTTAAATCCCGCATTTTCTGGTCAATTGGCAATCGCCGAAGTATCCCAGGCCTATAAAATACCACTCAAAGCTGCATCCACAAGGATCGGGATTAATTGTCCCGAAGGGGCAAACTGGCAGGATGCCAAACATGCTGTATGTCTGATGACCTATCACGACAGCCGTTATACTTATGATTGCACGGGATTCCTGATCAATAATGTCCGGGAAGATGGTACACCTTACTTTCAAACAGCAAATCACTGCATCAGCACGAGTAGCCTTGCAGCAACTCTGGTCACCTATTTCAACTTTGAAAATAGTACCTGCACCAATTCGAACGGATCTAAAACGCAAACATTATCAGGCGCCACAATAAAAGCAACAAACCTTTACAGCGACTTCACACTTTTATTACTTAATGAATACCCCCCGCTTAGCTACTTTCCATATTATGCCGGTTGGGAGGCCAGTTCAAGAAATCCTAAGAAAGGTACTACGATCCACCATCCTGCGGGGACCGCAAAATGCATTGCCCTCGATAACAGCGCTCCGACAACCTATTCACAGTCTATTCAATGGGCAGATGGAAGTCCTACTTCTGCAGCCAACTCACATTGGGAAGTTCAATTCAGTACAGGTGAGGTCGAAAGCGGATCATCCGGATCACCTCTTTTTGATGATAGTACAAGAGTGATCGGTCAGTTACATGGCGGATCAACCGGTAGTGATTTATTTGGCAAATTTTCACTCTCATGGAATTACAGTGCAACCAGTTCCACTCAGCTAAAATACTGGCTCGACCCTGATAATACAGGAAAACTCTCGCTACATGGGAATTATAGTAAAATTATTCCGAAAGCCTCATTTTCAACAATTTTAACCACAATATGTCCGGGCTCTGTGATTAAATTTAATGACAGCAGTTTATATAATCCTTCCGCATGGAGCTGGGACATTCAGCCATCTACCTTCGCTTTTGTAAACGGGACTAATAAAAATTCTCAGAATCCTGAAATACAATTTAATACTGCTGGTATTTATTCAGTATCACTCACCGTGCAAAATGCTAATGGAAGCAACAAACTCACCAAAACGAACTATATAAATGCAGGTAATCTTCTGGTTAAGCTTTCGGGAGTAATTCCTGACAGCGTCATTTGTGGATGCAATTTGGTTAATTTCCCGCTATCGGTATCGGGCGCTACAAATTATTCGTATAAGTTGGAGCGGCCTGATAAAATTACCTATACCACCCAATCGGACAGCATTTTCCTTTCCTTAATATCAACAGAAAAGAAAAACGGCTCGTTCAATTCATGGATTAAGGTAGTTGGCAGTCAAGGAACATGCTCAAGTACGGACAGTTTAAAATTGAAAATTTCGATGCCTAAAAACGACGATATTGCAAATGCAATACGTTTAAACCCCGGAAGAAATACCGCCTACACAAATTATTGTGCCTCGCTTGAGAAGAGTGAAGTGACGCCCCCAACCTTGTTAATGAAAAATACGATATGGTTCACTTTTCAGGCACCATCAAACGGTATGATCAGTATCGATACACATGGCTTTGATGATCGGATTGCTGTTTATGATGCAAGTTCCTATTCGAATTTATTATCCGGAAACACCTATTCCTACAAGCTTGTTGCATCAAATGACAATAGGTCAACCTCAGATAATACTGCCTTGATCACAAATCTCGTTGTCGATCCATATAAGAAATATTGGTTGCAGGTAGGTGGAACAGGAGATGCTACAGGTAACTGTGTTATCGATTTAATGTCTAACAGCCTCGAGGTCTATCCAAATCCCTCAAACGGGAATTTTAATGTCATCATTTCAAATATTGAAGATGGCAATGCAGTGGTAAAGATTGTTTCCCTGTTGGGACAGGTGCTCTATTCAAGTAATATTCCCATCACCAAAGAGAATAACAGTTTTACTTATAATCTGTCATCTTTCTCCTCAGGACTCTATTTTATCGTTGTACAGATTAATGGAATAACCATGCAAAAGAAACTATTGATTGCAAAATGATATTGACAAACGATAAGGGTGCTCAGTAAAAAATATTACTGAGCACCCTATTTGATGAATCCCGTTTAAGATTATTTGGAATTAATGGAATGCCAGACCTATTGTGGAAACGCCAGTTGAAAGGTCGAGGAATAATCCCACTTTATGACTCAGATGGTACTCTGCACCAACATGTAAATCAAGAAACAAAGGATTTACTTCATGGTAGGTATTGTCCCGATAATAACCATTATCCCATGATGTGTTAACGATTGCAAATCCAAGGGATCCTGCAAGATAAAAATCCCAGTCCGAACTGGCTCCTAACATCTGATCAAAATAGTAGGTTCCTTTACCACCAATTGGAATGACAGTTTCCCTGTAGTAATTATCGTGATAGGAATAAAAAGTAGCGAAAGGGGCCAATGTAAAATTACGAGCTACCCCAAATTCATAATTGATATTAAAAACGGGGAGGGAATGCCCTACATATCCGTAATATCCGGAATATCCACCAACACCCAATCCTAAATTTAGCGTATTTCCATAGCCTCCCGAAGATACATGTCTTTCGGAATAATTGGCATTTTGTGCCGATACATTATTCCCCACCAACATGAAAAGAAACAGTACTACATAAATTGATTTTTTCATTTTTATTGAATTTAAAATAGTTAATATTTATTTTCGGTTGCCGTTATCATCACCGCGTTCACGATCATTTTTATTGTTTTTATCATTCCCCCGTTTGTCATTTTTCAAATTTTCATTACGTCCCCGGTTAACCTGATTGTTTTCCCGATTATCTTTTTTATTAAAATTTCCCTTGCCAGGTCGTTCACCTATTGTTTTTTGCATCTGCCTGTTGCTACCTCTGGCGTATTTCTTTTTATATTCATTAAAATTTGAATAAGGGGTATTCCCTCGATAATCTTTCATCACAACCTTATACCCACCATACAAATCATAATTTTTGTATCGACCTGGAAGATAAGATCTGTGAACCCAATTCCTCCCCTCATAGTAAATAAACATTGACGACTGAACATCATAATAGGCCTCAACATCAGGCAGATAATAATAACGTGCCTGTTCATATCCTGCAGGACCCCACATTGGTGGTGCACCTATATTGAAATGTACTGAAAGTTGCGCCTGGGTACTCCCTGCAAGAAACAGTGCGATTACAAAAACAAATAATTTAATAGTTCTCATTTTTTTAATGGATGTTAGTTTCCTTTTTTATTCTAAAAGTTTATAAATCTCCTTTAAATCAGGGGATAAGATTACTTCTGTTCTACGGTTTCCAGCACGACCCTCTACTGTATCATTCTCTTTGACCGGATGAAACTGTCCTCTGCCCGATGCAGTTATCCGATTGGTATCAAAGCCATTGTCAACGGTCAAAATGCGTACAATCGAAGTAGCCCTTGCGGTACTTAAGTCCCAGTTATCTTTAAACACTTTGGTCTTAATTGGAACATTATCCGTATGTCCTTCAATCATCACCGTGATGTCTTTGGTATTATTAATTACCAATGCCAGTGATTTTAACGCTTCTCTTCCCTTGGGATCAACGACATCGCTACCCGATTTAAAAAGCAGTTTTTCGGCAAGTGAAACATAAACCATCCCGTCTTTGATGTACACGGAAAGTTCATCCGTTTTATAATTCATCAGTGCATCGGAGATTGAATTTTTAAGCTTGCTCATCACATCTTTTTGTGCCTGAATCATATCCTGCAGGCTTTTTAAACGTCTTGCCTGATCTGCGATGGTCATTTTTGATGCACTGGAGAGCGCCTTCAAATCGTTTTGAACCAATGAGTTTTCGTTCAGCAGGGATGCTTTTTGATCATTCAGGTCCTTTACTTTAGTATTACATTCAGCCAGACGATCCTGACCATTTGCTTTGTCAAGTTGCAATTGACTGACTCTGGCTTCCGAAGCCTTAAATTTTTTGCTTGAGACGCATGATGTCATTGAGAAGCTAATAATCAGAGACAAGAATGCGAGATAATGAAATGTTTTTTTCATTGTTGTTATTATAAGTGAAAATTAATAGGTCAAAGTTGAGCCAATTTGGGTGTTGAATTGTTACACAACTAATTAATTATATTACATGATTCACACCTTTATTGAAATAGTACTATTCCAGGTTTCCCTATCTCAAAATCTCTGAAACCAAAATCGGTCGTCTGAAATGAATTTGGTTTAAAAACGTTCTGACCCATTCCGGGAATAGAGGGATAAAATGCAATGGATATCTGAAAAGCATTTAAGATGAGATTCTCGTTCTTGATTAAAATGCCCACCCCAATTTGGGAATAAACTTTGCTGTTTGTAAATCCTGTATGAGAATCACCAAGCATACCAAATGTAAATGTGGCAAAGGGACCAAAACGGAATCCAATAAAATTCCAGGGCGTATAGGCTTGTGTTTGCAGTGATAACAAGAGGCGTCTGGTTCCCGATAATCCCAGGCTATTAAACCCATCCAGGCCATAACCGTCATTTATTGTAAGGGTATCATAGGAGAAACGGTTAAAACCAATAGTAAGCTGAGGTTTTACAAACTGTCTGAATTTCCAGGTCCCAATTTCTTTCAAGCCGGTAAAATAGATTAAACCGACTGACAAAATTCCCTGTGGGTTATGCGAGGCTTCAATAAAAGTTCCATACTCGATGTTTGAGGCAAGGTATCCCCATGAATTGTATTCTCCCATTGAGAAACGGGCACCAAGATAAACACGATTGTTACTGTTTTTGAGTTGATAACCACCTGTAAAACTGATAACTCTTCCAATGGGAACATCTTCTGTTATACCAAATTTATAAATATACTTGTCCTGTACATATTTTCGGGTCGAGATACCGATCCCTGCCAAAAAGAAATTTTCATTGGAATACCGCTGTATTGTATCAATCAATTCATTAGGTTTTTCGAGATAACGTATTCGTAAAAACCGGAAGGAAGAAATGAGATTGGTTGTCCGATCATATTCTGAATTACCTTTTAATATACGGATGGCATTACCTGCCCAATAATCCTGAACATTAAATTTAAATCGCTGAGGCACAAAAAGCGAATTGTTTCCCCGGACAGAATCGAGATAAAATTGCTGCATAAAAGAGACTCCGGCAGCCCACTTTGCAAAAGGAGAAAAGAAAGGACGTTCAAAGGTTAAACTTCTGACCGAATTTTTGTTTCCCAACATATCTTCAAAGTGCAGGGCTGTACTGATGTAGGTATTCCGGATGTTTGGCACCGAATAGTTTGCGATAAAAGAATTATTCCGCTCCGTATAATTCCTGGAATAAACATCCTGAAATACATGACCTAACCCTAAAAAATTATTGTCTTTTAAACCAAGCGTGACACCTGAACCGGAAATCGACCCTTGAGGAATTATACTCCAGATATCCAATACCCGAATATTAATATCTACCGAATCGGAGTGTATGGCAGTTGCTTTAACCCGGAATGAGACATCGCGTATATATTCCCTGCTTCTGACCAATCGCTCTGATTCTTTCACAAGCAACGAATCAAATTTTTGATTTTGCCTGATCAGCAATAGATTGCGTATAGTAATACCCTGCGATTTTACATGCAGATTATTCCCAGTTTTTGTTACAAAATTTTGGTTCGGCACAATGGTATCCCCGATTGAAAAACCAAACGGATCCAGGGTTTCAATATTTATATTTCTGATAATTTTCCCCTCAAATGCATTATAAGGCTCAATAATCAGATTTTTATATTTTTTCTTTCTTGAAGATTTGACCGGAGTAGGTTTGAAAACCAATTGATAGATAAACTTTGAAAACTTACCCCGTTTCGAATAGGTTTCAATATTCCTGTAAAGATGAGTTGAATCTTTTTTAACTGCCGTTTGTTGCGAAAATGCAAATTGACCGGTTAAAGATGAAAAAACAAAAAGAAGGAGAATATTTTTGACCCACATTTGCTTCTGCCATTATTAACTATTTTATTTCTTTTCATCAGAACTTTTTACCTCTTCAGCCTTTTGTTCTGCTGCTTTCTCTTTCTTTTTAAAATAACCCCTAAACAGGAAATTATGCTTTGCTGCCTCCATGTTTTCACCCAGTCCTTTGGAACTCTTTTTAAGATTTACAATGGTTTGATTTAAATTCTCTGCAATCGTAGTATCCTGAATTAATTTACCAAGTGTTCCGTTTCCACCGTTTATTTTCATCATTATCTCAGCAAGTTGCTGCGAAATAATTTCTGCATTACCTGCAGTAACCTGCAAACTTGCCATAATAGCATCCGTTTCAACTGGTTCTTTTGAAACAAGCTGTTGTCCCTCAGAGGCTAAAGGGGCATTCGCACTTCCTTGTGTTATAATGAGCAGCCGATCGCCGATAAGTCCTTCCGAGCCAATAGCAACTTCACTATCTGTCTTAATAAACTTCTGGACCTCCTTTTTAATAGACATGTCTACCCGTACGGTTGAATCGTTAACGATATTAATGTTGTCAACTGTGCCAATATTAATTCCTGAGAAGCGGATGTTATTACCAACTTGTAAGCCACTCACATTGTAAAAGGTTGAATTGAGCATATAAACCGGATTAAACAAATTCTTTTGCTTGCCAATGATAAAGATGGCGAGTACAAAAAGTACCAGTCCTCCTGCTACAAAAATCCCTAACCTTAATTTAAACTTATCGGTGTGCGTTTGCATTTTTCTATTGTATTAATTTTGAGACTAAATAGTCAATTATTTAAAGAATGATTTGATTAATCTATCGTCAGACTTTTCAAATTTTTCCAAATTTCCTTCCATATAGACTTCACCATCCTGCAGCATAATAACACGGTTTGCCGTCATTCTTGCACATTCAATGTCATGGGTGATGATGATAGAGGAAGTTTTATATTTTTTTTGAATGCTATTGATCAATAAACTTATTTCATCAGAAGTTACCGGATCCAGTCCTGTCGTAGGTTCATCATATAGCATAATTAGCGGATCGACCACAATGGTTCGCGCCAGACTGATTCGCTTCCGCATTCCTCCCGATAGTTGAGAAGGCATCTTCCCGATCGCATCTGATAATCCGACATTCTCGAGAACTTCTTTGACTTTTTCGTCTATTTCTAACTGGGTCAGCCCTTTTTTGATTCTGCGAAGAGGAAATTCCAGATTCTGTTTTACGGTCATCGAATCGTAAAGTGCACCGCTCTGAAAAAGAAAACCTACCTTCTTTCTCAGTTCGCCCAAATCTTCTCTCTTTAATTCATTAACATTTTCTCCAAGCACGTGAATTTCACCGCCATCGAAATTTAACAGACCAACGATACATTTAATGAGGACCGATTTCCCTGAGCCCGATTTCCCAAGAACAACCAGATTTTCACCATTAAAAAGTTTTAATGACAAATTTCTTAGTACCGCCTGGTTACCAAAATTTTTTCGCAGATTGTCTATTTCGATGACCTGCTTTCCATTACTGACGATATTTGAGTCAATTATTGGTGTTTCTGTTGCATTTATTTTCATAAGCCAGCAATTATTAAAGCATATCGGTGATCTGAACTGCAATTACATCGACAACAAGTACAAGGAGTGAACCAAGTACAACGGCTGAAGTTGCAGCTATACCTACACTTTCGGTTCCCCGACCTGCATTGTATCCCTTATAACAACCCACAAATCCAATGACTGCGCCGAAGAAAACCGATTTGATAAAGGCAGGTAAAAAGTCAATAAATTCAATATGACTAAATGCCTGGGAGAAAAATAGTACAAAAGTGACATCGCCTTTAATATTTGCTCCTGCCCAGCTTCCAAGTATTCCAAGTGCATCAGCATATAAAATAAGTAATGGTATCATCAGGGTCGCAGCCAACACTCGTGTAACTACTAAAAACCTCATGGGATTGGTAGAGGAAACCTCCATTGCCTCAATTTGTTCTGTCACTTTCATCGAACCTAATTCGGCTCCCATGCCTGAACCAATTTTACCGGCACAAATCAAAGCGGTTATTACCGGACCCATTTCACGGATGAGCGATACTGCCACCATTCCGGGGAGCATCGCATCAGCACCGAATTTGGCGAGAGAAGGGCGCGACTGAATAGTTAGCACCAAGCCCATAATGATTCCGGTCACCGATATAAGTGGCAGCGTTTTATTCCCGATTTGAAAACACTGTTTTAAAAACTCTTTGAATTCAAAATCACGCGAAAAAGTTTCTCTAACCGTTTGCATCATAAACAACAATACATCTCCAAAATCCGATAAAAAATTGCCTGCCTCTGCCGTTTTTGCAATTGTTCTTTCGCTGATCTTCATACTATATTCTTTAGCTTTATGAAGATTTGGGACAAGCTTATTAACAGTGATAATTTTTTCCATAATAAAAACCTTTGGTTATCGGCAAAAGAAATATATTACAAAAGCATCGTTCACCGATTTCCGGTAAACGATTACTTTTCAAATTAAACATACGATTAAAGTGCTCCGATAATCCTGTGTAATTCTTCCTTTGTTTTTCCCAGTGTGATCTGAAGTTTTCCAAACATCTCCTCTTTTTTGCCTTCTTCAAACATAAGATCATTATCTGTTAAGACTGCAAATTTCTGTTTGAGCTTCCCTTTTTGCTCATTCCAGTTTCCCTTTACTTCTGTGGCGTTCATTGTGTTTATTCTAATTGTTTATAAATTTCTTTATACAAAGATGAGCCATAAATAGAAG
>Ga0118677_10002994_pt1 | contig 32935 bp, 21 predicted proteins | sample AliMusrvi5mmetaG_FD_86154 | JGI IMG/M metagenome (GOLD analysis project Ga0118677, IMG submission 86154) | reverse complement strand
ATGGGACGAAGTGTAGGCGAGGCCTTGTCGGCCTGACGCGCTTAGAGCGACACAAAATACTGCATTATGAAATCACGTAGCACCATTTGGAATTTTGAAAGAAGTATGAGAGAATTTGCGAACTGCACTAAATTACGTCAAAACACAGGAGACCCGCATGTCCGCAGTTCCCGAGAATTCGTCCGGCCTGAGCGCCGCTGACACCGACAGCCAGGAAACCCGCGAATGGATGGACGCCCTGTCCGCCGTGATCCAGAGCGAAGGGCCCGAGCGGGCCCACTTCCTGCTCGAACAGTTGCTGGAGCACGCGCGTGAAAGCAGCATCGACATGCCGTTTTCCGCAAACACCGGCTATGTCAACACGATCGAAGCCGACCAGGAAGAACGCTGCCCCGGCAATATCGAGATTGAAGAGCGCCTGCGCGCCTACATGCGCTGGAACGCGATGGCCATGGTGGTCAAGGCCAACCGCCATCATCCGGTGGACGGCGGCGACCTCGGCGGCCACATCGGTTCCTTCGCTTCGCTGGCCCACATGTTCGGCGCCGGCTTCAACCATTTCTGGCACGCCGAGAGCAAGGACCACGGCGGTGACTGCCTCTACATCCAGGGCCATGTGGCGCCCGGGGTCTACGCCCGCGCCTACATGGAAGGGCGCCTGACGGAAGAGCAACTGCTCAACTTCCGCCAGGAAGTCGGCGGCAAGGGCTTGTCGAGCTATCCGCATCCCAAGCTGATGCCCGAGTTCTGGCAGTTCCCGACTGTCTCCATGGGCCTGGGGCCGCTGATGGGGATCTACCAGGCGCGCTTCCTGAAGTACCTGCATGCGCGCGGCATCGCCGACACCTCCAAGCGCAAGGTCTGGGTCTTCTGCGGTGACGGCGAGATGGACGAGGTGGAGAGCCGCGGTGCCATCGGCCTGGCGGCGCGCGAGAAGCTCGACAACCTGATCTTCGTCATCAACTGCAACCTGCAGCGGCTCGATGGTCCGGTGCGCGGCAACGGCAAGATCATCCAGGAACTCGAAGGCGAGTTCCGCGGCGCGGGCTGGAACGTCATCAAGCTGCTGTGGGGCAGCAACTGGGACCCGCTGCTGGCGCGCGACAAGGACGGCGCCCTGCGCAAGCTGATGATGGACACGCTCGACGGCGACTACCAGTCGTTCAAGGCCAATGACGGCGCCTACGTGCGTGAGCATTTCTTCGGACGCGATCCGCGCACGGCGGCGATGGTCGCCAAGATGAGCGATGACGACATCTGGAACCTGCGCCGGGGCGGCCACGACCCGCAGAAGGTCTACGCCGCCTACCACGCTGCGGTCAAGCACGAGGGCCAGCCCAGCGTGCTGCTGATCAAGACCGTCAAGGGTTTTGGCATGGGCAAAAGCGGCGAGGGCAAGAACAATGTGCACCAGACCAAGAAGCTGACCGACGAAGACATCAAGCTGTTTCGCGATCGCTTCAACATCCCGGTGCCCGACAGCCAGATCGCCGACATTCCGTTCTACAAGCCGGCCGACGACACGCCAGAGATGCGCTACCTGCATGAGCGACGCCAGGCGCTGGGCGGCTACCTGCCGCACCGCCGCACCAAGGCCGATGAGCAGTTCACCGTGCCGGCGCTGGAGATCTTCAAGTCGGTGATCGACCCGACGGCCGAGGGCCGCGAGATCTCGACGACGCAGGCCTACGTGCGCTTCCTGACCACGCTGCTGCGCGACCAGGCCCTGGGTCCGCGCGTGGTGCCGATCCTGGTCGACGAGGCGCGCACCTTCGGCATGGAAGGCTTGTTCCGCCAGATCGGCATCTACAACCCGGACGGCCAGCAGTACACGCCGGTCGACAAGGATCAGGTCATGTACTACCGGGAAGACAAGGCCGGGCAGATCCTGCAGGAAGGCATCAACGAGGCCGGCGGCATGGCGAGCTGGATCGCGGCGGCCACCAGCTACAGCACGAACAACCGCATCATGGTGCCGTTCTACGTCTACTACTCGATGTTCGGCTTCCAGCGCATCGGCGATCTGGCCTGGGCTGCCGGCGACATGCAGGCGCGCGGCTTCCTGCTCGGCGGCACGTCCGGGCGCACCACGCTCAACGGGGAAGGCCTGCAGCACGAGGACGGTCACAGCCACATCCTGGCCGGCACCATTCCGAACTGCGTCGCCTATGACCCGACGTTCGCGCACGAAGTCGGCGTCATTCTGCACCATGGCCTCAAGCGCATGGTCGAGAAGCAGGACAACGTCTACTACTACATCACGCTGCTCAACGAGAACTACGCCATGCCCGGTCTGACGGCCGGCACCGAAGAGCAGATCATCAAGGGCATGTATCTGTGCAAGCCCGGCGCCGCTGCGGCCAAGGGCGAGGCTGCGCGCGTGCAGTTGCTCGGCTCCGGCACCATCCTGCGCGAATCGATCGCGGCGCAGGAACTGCTGCAGAAGGACTGGGGCATTGCGGCCGACGTCTGGAGCTGCCCGAGCTTCAACGAACTGGCGCGCGACGGCCAGGACTGCGAGCGCCACAATCTGCTGCATCCGACCGGCACGCAGCGCGTGCCCTTCGTCGCCGCGCAGCTTGAAAAGCACGTGGGCCCGGTTGTGGCATCAACCGACTACATCAAGGCCTATGCCGAGCAGATCCGCTCCTTCATTCCGGCTGGCCGCGTCTACAAGGTGCTGGGCACCGACGGCTATGGCCGCAGCGATTTCCGCTCCAGGCTGCGCGAGCATTTCGAGATCAATCGCCATTACATCGTGGTCGCCGCGCTCAAGGCGCTGAGCGAACAAGGCACGGTGCCGGTGGCCAAGGTCGCGGCTGCGATTGCGCAGTACGGCATCGCGGTCGACAAGGTCAACCCGTTGCACGCCTGAACAACAAGAACAAGGAGACACGCATGTCTTTAATAGAAATCAAAGTGCCCGATATCGGCGACTTCGCCGAAGTGACCGTGATCGAACTGATGGTCAAGCCCGGTGACACGATCAAGGCCGAGCAGTCGCTGATCACGGTCGAGTCCGACAAGGCGTCGATGGAGATTCCGTCGAGCCACGCCGGCGTCGTCAAGGAACTCAAGGTCGCGCTCGGCGACAAGGTCAAGGAGGGTTCGCTGGTCCTGTTGCTTGAAGCGGCAGAAGGCGCGGTGCAGCCTGCGGCCCCGGCCCCGGCCCCGGCGCCGCAGGCCACGCCAGCCGCGGCCGTTGCGCCCGCTGCTGCCGCTGCAGCAGCGCCTGCTGCGGTGGCCGCTGCTGCAGCGAGCGCTCCTGTCAGTGCGGCCGCAGTGCTGGCAACTGCGGAGCCGGCGCACAACCCGAGTGCCAGCACCGTCGGCCTGCCGCACGCGTCGCCCTCGGTGCGCAAGTTCGCGCGCGAGCTCGGCGTGCCGCTCGGCGAGGTCAAGGGCAGCGGCCTCAAAGGCCGCATCACCGACCTCGACATCCGCAACTTCACGCGCTTGGTGATGAGCGGCGCCACACAGACGGCCGCTGCGGCACAGGCTAAACCGGCTGGCGGCAACGACGGTGCCGGCCTCGGGCTGCTCCCCTGGCCGCAGGTCGATTTCACCAAGTTCGGCCCGGTCGAGCGCAAAGACCGTCCGCGCATCAAGAAGATCAGCGCGGCCAACCTGCACCGCAACTGGGTCATGATCCCGCATGTCACGAATCACGACGATTGCGACATCACCGACCTCGAAGCCTTCCGCGTCGCCACCAACAAGGAGAACGAGAAGTCCGGCATCAAGGTCACCATGCTCGCGTTCCTGATCAAGGCCTGCGTCGCGGCGCTGAAGAAGTTCCCGGAATTCAATTCCAGCATCGACGGTGATCAGCTTGTGCTCAAGCAGTACTTCCACATCGGCTTTGCGGCCGACACACCGAACGGCCTGATGGTGCCCGTGATCAGGGATGCCGATAAGAAAGGCATCTTCCAGATCTCGCAGGAGATGAGCGAACTGGCGAAGAAGGCGCGCGACGGCAAATTGACCCCGGCCGAAATGACCGGTGCCGGCTTCACGATCTCTAGCCTGGGCGGCATCGGCGGGCGTTACTTCACGCCCATCATCAATGCGCCCGAGGTTGCGATTCTCGGCGTCTGCAAGTCCACCATCGAGCCGGTGTGGGACGGCAAGGCCTTCCAGCCGCGCCTGATGCTGCCGCTTTCGCTGAGCTGGGATCACCGCGTCATCGACGGCGCCGGCGCGGCCCGCTTCAACGTGTACCTGGGGCAGATTCTGGGTGATTTCCGCAGGGTGCTTTTGTAAGACCTTGGGGGTCAGGCCACATTGCGAAGCAAACGTGCTCTGACCCCAACTGGCAAGAACTAGAAGAGACTGATTAGGAAGAACAAATGGCAACCCTCGACATCAAAATTCCCGACATCGGCGACTTCGCCGAAGTGACCGTGATCGAACTCATGGTCAAACCCGGTGACACAATCCGCGCCGAGCAGAGCCTGATCACGGTCGAGAGCGACAAGGCCTCGATGGAAATTCCCTCATCGCATGCGGGCGTTGTGAAAGAGCTCAAAGTCAAGCTCGGTGACAAGGTTAAAGAAGGGTCTCTCGTCTTGCTGCTTGAAAGCAGCGAGACGAGTTCCCCTTCGGGGCAAGCTGGCTCACCCCCACCCCAACCCTCCCCCTTGCCGGGGGATGGCTCGAAAGTCCCGGCCGCAACGATCATGTCGACTGCCATCACAGCAGCTCCGGCCGCTGCGAGTTTTGCCGGCACGGTCGATCAGGAGTGCGACCTGCTGGTGCTGGGCGCCGGCCCGGGTGGCTACTCGGCGGCGTTTCGCGCGGCTGACCTCGGCCTCAAGGTGATCCTGGTCGAGCGTTATGCGTCGTTGGGTGGTGTCTGTCTCAACGTCGGCTGCATCCCGTCCAAGGCGCTGCTGCATGTGGCCGCGGTCATCGACGAGGTCAGTCACATGGCAGCGCTGGGCGTCGATTTCGGCGCCCCGGTCGTCAACATCGAAAAGCTGCGCAGCCACAAGGAAAAGGTCGTTACCAAGCTGACCGGCGGCTTGGCGGCGATGGCCAAGATGCGCAAGGTCGCCGTCGTGCGCGGCTACGGCGCTTTTGTTGGACCGAATCATGTGCAGGTCGAAGAGACCAGCGGCGTCGCACAGGACAAGAACGGCAAGACGCAGACCATCGGCTTCAAGAATTGCATCATTGCGGCGGGTTCGCAGGCGGTTCGCCTGCCCTTCATGCCCGAGGACCCGCGCGTGGTCGATTCCACCGGCGCCCTGGCGCTCAAGGAAGTCCCCAAGCGCATGCTGATCCTGGGCGGCGGCATCATCGGCCTGGAGATGGGCACGGTTTACAGCACGCTGGGCGCGCGCCTGGACGTAGTGGAAATGCTCGACGGCCTGATGCAGGGCGCGGACCGGGACCTCGTGAAGATCTGGCAGAAGATGAACGCGCCGCGTTTCGACAACATCATGTTGAAGACGAAGACAGTCGGCGCCAAGGCGACGCCGCAAGGCATCGAAGTGACGTTTGCCGCAACCGAGGAGGGCGCCGCGGCCCCGGCGCCGCAGACCTACGACCTCGTGCTGCAGGCGGTGGGCCGCACGCCCAACGGCAAGAAGATCGCCGCCGACAAGGCCGGCGTGGCAGTGACGGATCGCGGCTTCATCAATGTCGACATCCAGATGCGCACCAATGTGCCGCACATCTTCGCCATCGGCGACATCGTAGGTCAGCCGATGCTGGCACACAAGGCGGTGCACGAGGCCCATGTGGCGGCCGAGGTGATTGCGGGCGAGCAGCAGGGCAACAAGGAACTGGCGGCAGCGGCGTTCAATGCCCGCGTCATTCCGAGCGTGGCCTACACCGACCCCGAAGTCGCCTGGGTCGGCCTGACCGAAGACCAGGCCAAGGCGCAGGGCATCAAGGTGAAGAAGGGCCTGTTCCCCTGGACCGCGTCCGGCCGCGCCATCGCCAACGGGCGCGACGAAGGCGTGACCAAGCTGCTGTTCGACGATTCACCCGAGGCGCACGGTCACGGCAAGATCCTGGGCGGCGGCATGGTCGGCACGCACGCCGGCGACATGATCGGCGAGATCGCGCTGGCCATCGAGATGGGCGCCGACGCCATCGACATCGGCAAGACCATTCATCCGCACCCGACGCTGGGTGAGAGCATCGGCATGGCGGCCGAAGTGGCGCACGGCAGTTGCACCGATCTGCCGCCAGCGCGCAGGTAGTTGCGCGGCGCATGGCAAAGGCTCGGTTGGCGTAGACCGCGCCCAATTCGCTTCCCAGGCTGTGACATGCGACACAGGCGCCCGTCGGGGTGCCCGACATGTCGGTGCGCGTGCCATTGCGAAGCACGTAGACGCTTTGCAAAGGCAAGGCCATCAACTGGCTGGTGTAGAAGTTGCCCGCGCTGTTGCTGGTCAGCATGGTCTGCGCACTGTTTGCCGTCGGTGACGACGACCGACAGGTTGGCCAGCCCGGCCGAGGCACCCGAAGTGGCGCTCGGGAACACGGTGCCGGCGACGCTGAAGTTGCCGTGGCAACCTGAGCGCATGCAATTCCCGCCGGGTGCCATCGTTGCGTGGCTGCCGCCTTCGCCGTCCTCGCCGCCGCCGCAGGCCGCAAGGGTGGCCGCCAGCAGCGCTGGCACCAGGAAAAATGATCGCTTCACTTGGTGTTGACTCCCTGAATGCCGGACTCGACCCGTGTGTCCCAGGCAATTGACTCTAGACCGGGCGACTTAAGGCATTCTGAAATTCAGCTGGGCGCGCGCCGCATCAGGCGGGCCGTGTTTTGAACAACAATAGGGGCCTGGAGGAAACCGGTTTGAATGACGTATTACTGTGGGCTTTGCTGGCACTGGCTGTTTTCAATGGTGCAGCGCTGCTGTGGCTGGCCGGGCGCAGCCGCGATGCCGCAGCCCTGCTCGCCGCCGAGCAGGGGCGCCTGGAATTACTTGCCGCGCTGCAGGCCAGTGCCGAGCGACTGGACCGGCTGGAGCGTGAATTGCGCCGCGAGATCAGCGAGTCGGCGCGCGGTGCGCGCCAGGAACTGACGCAGAATCTCGCGACTTTTCAGCAGTCGCTGGTGCAGCAGGGGGCCGAGGCCACGCGCACGCAAAACACCCAGATCGATGCCTTCGGTCAGCAGCTGACGCTGCTGCAAAAGACGCTGGCCGATACCCTGACGCAGCAGTTGCAGTCGGTCAGCGAGTCCAATGCCCGGCGCATGGCGGAGATACGCCAGACGCTGGAGGCGCAACTGGCGCAACTGCAGACCAGCAACGCGGCCAAGCTCGACGAGATGCGCGCCACGGTGGACGAGAAACTGCAGACCACTTTGCAGGCGCGCCTGGGAGAGAGCTTCAAGCAGGTCGCCGACCGTCTCGAGCAGGTGCACAAGGGCCTTGGCGAGATGCAGACACTGGCCGCCGGTGTCGGTGACCTCAAGCACCTGCTCACCAACGTCAAGACGCGCGGCATTTTCGGCGAGGCGCAACTCGCATCTCTGCTGGAGCAGGTGCTGGTGGCGGATCAGTACTGCGCGCAGGTGGCAACGCGCCCGGGCAGCAAGAATGTGGTCGATTTCGCGATCAAGCTGCCGGGCAAGTCCGAGCATGGCGAGCCGCTGTGGCTGCCGATCGACGCCAAGTTTCCCAATGAAGACTACGAGCGGCTGCTCGACGCGCAGGGCCGCGCCGATGTGGCCGGGGCTGAAGCCGCTGGCAAGGCGCTGGAGTTGCGCATCCGGCTGGAGGCCAGATCGATCGTCGAGAAATATGTCGAGCCGCCGCATACGACCGACTTTGCCATCCTGTTCTTGCCGACCGAGGGCCTGTATGCCGAGGTGCTGCGCCGTCCGGGGCTGATGCAGGCGCTGCAGCGCGAGCACCGCATCACGCTGGCCGGGCCGACGACGCTGCTGGCTATGCTCAGCTCGCTGCAGATGGGCTTTCGCACGCTGGCGCTGGAGAAGCGTTCGAGCGAGGTCTGGCAGGTGCTGGGCGCGGTCAAGACCGAGTTCGGCAAGTTCGGCGACGTGCTGGCCAAGGTTAAGGCGCAGACCGAGACCGTGCTCAAGACGATCGACAGTGCCGAGACGCGCAGCCGTGCCATGGGCCGCGCCCTCAAGAAGGTTGAAGCGCTGCCGGAGCCGCAGGTGCAGGCGCTGATTCCGATGGACAAGGACTTTGACACCGACCCGTTGAAGCCAGGGGAATGAGCGCGGTGCACGAGCCCGCCGCGGCCCCCCGTTTCGCGCTGGCGCGCCTGATCGCCGGACAGATCTGCGTGCACGCCAGCATGGCCGGCATGCGCATGGCCGCGCCCCTGCTGGCCCTGCGCGAGGGCTACAGCGCGCTGGCCGTCGGTTTCCTGCTGGCGCTGTTTGCGCTGACGCAGGTCTTTCTCGCCTTGCCGGCCGGCCGTTATGCGGATCGCCATGGTCTCAAGCGCCCGGTCGGCTGGGCCGTGCTCGCGGCAACGTCCGGTGCGGCGCTGGCGCTGGCCTTTCCTGTCTTTCCCGTACTGTGCCTGAGCGCCTTGCTCACCGGTGGCGCCACCGGTGTCGCGTCGATCTCGCTGCAGCGCCATGTCGGGCGCGCGGCACAGAATGCAATCGAATTGAAGAAGGTGTTCAGCTGGCTCTCGATCGGACCGGCGGTATCGAACTTCATCGGCCCCTTGTCGGCGGGCTTGCTGATCGACCACAGCGGCTTTCGCGCCGCCTTTGCCTTGATGGCCGTGCTGCCGCTGGCCACCTGGTTCTGGGTGCGCGCAACACAGGAACTGGCGCCGGTTCTCAGCGTGCCGGGCGCCGGTTTGAGCAGAGCATGGGACTTGCTGCAGGAGCCATTGATGCGCCGGCTCATGCTGGTGAACTGGCTGTTGTCCTCGTGCTGGGATGTGCACACCTTTGTCGTGCCGGTGCTGGGTCACGAGCGTGGTTTCAGCGCGTCCGTGATCGGAACGATCCTGGGCTCGTTCGCGCTGGCGGCAACGCTGGTGCGCCTGATGCTGCCATGGGTGGCGGCACATGTGCGCGAGTGGGCGGTGGTCACTTTTGCGATGCTGATGACGGCATTGCTGTTTTCGGTCTACCCGCTCATGCAGACCGCGCTCGCCATGGGCACCTGCTCGGTGCTGCTGGGCCTGGCGCTCGGTTCGGTGCAGCCCATGATCATGAGCACGCTGCACCAGATCACGCCGGAAGCGCGCCATGGCGAGGCCTTGGGTTTGCGCCTGATGGCGCTCAATGCGTCCAGTGTCATGATGCCGCTGCTATTCGGCACAGCCGGCGCGGTGGTCGGCGTCTCGGTCGTGTTCTGGGCCGTCGGTTTGGCGGTTGGCAGCGGGGCGCGTCAGGCTTGGCTGCTGCGGCCGGTTGCGCCGCATTGAGTTGCTCGGCGCGTGTCGCGCGCCTTGTGCTTCAGTCCCGGGGTTGCATTTCACCCGAGAGCAGAACCCGCCGGCCTTGCCTGGTCTGTTGCACGGCGTTGATCAGCGCGCGCGCCACAGCTTCACCGGCAATGGCTCGGTAGTTGGCGGGGATCAGGGGTTTGAGCCAGCGTGTGGCGATCAGGGCAAGATGCTCGCCCGGACGCTCCGGCTGCGCCAGCGCGGCGCGATCGCCCGCCAGCATCGAGGGCCGGGCGATGATCAGGGTCTGGTAGCCCAGTTGGGCCAGCGCTTCTTCCATCTCGCCTTTGACGCGGCTGTAAAAGACGTTCGAGCGTGGACTTGCGCCCATGGCGCTGACGACACCGAGCCGGCTCGCGCCAATCGCCTTTGCAGCGCGGGCGACCGCGATGACGGCGTCGAAATCGACAGCGCGGAAGGCAGCCTGGCTGCCCGCAGTCTTGATCGTCGTGCCCAGCGCGATGAACACGTCGTCGACGTGCGCAATGCCCAGCAGTTTTTTCAGACCCGCCAGGTCCAGCACATGCTGGATCAGTTTCGGGTGCTGGATCGGCGGTGCGCGCCGGCCCACGCAGTGGACCGCCGCATAGCGTTTATCGGCTAAAAGAGCCGCGAGAACCGCCTGGCCCACGAGACCCGTTGCCCCCGCCACCAAAGCCACCCGTGCCGCCGGGGCGTCCACCTGATCCTGCATAGGAACCTCCGCTGCGATTGCCGCCATAACCACCACCGCCGCGCCGCGCGCCGCGTTCGGCCATCATATCGACACTGGTGCGCATCGGATCGGGTTGGCCTTGTGCCGCACGCGCCGGAGCTGCCGGGCCATCGGAGTAGCCGCCGCGCCCTTGCGCCGGACGCTGGTTGCGCGGCTCACCCATCGGGTTGGGCGTGTTGCTGCGAGGTGCGCCGCTGCGCGCGCCGCCGCCATTGCCGCCACGACCACCGCCGCCGTTGCCACCGCGGCCACCGCCGGCATTGCCGCCGCGTTCACCTGCAGCGCCCTTGCTTTCACGCACCCTGGTCATCATCTCGGTACGCGCGGCCTTGGCAGCGGCCTGCATGACGTCGCGGCTCGGCGGCTTGCCGGCGCCGCCCCAGATCGTCTGGCGACCCATGGCAATCGGTTCGGCCTTCTCGCCCGGTTCGGGCATGAAGCCTTCTACGATCTTGACCGGGATGTCCTGCTTGGTGAAGCGTTCGATCGCCTGCATGAAGCCTTCTTCGTCCAGGCACACGAGGTTGACGGCCGTGCCGTCGGCGCCGGCGCGGCCGGTGCGGCCGATGCGGTGCACATAGTCTTCGCAGACGTTGGGAATGTCGTAGTTCACGACGTGCGGCAGATCGTCGATGTCGATGCCGCGCGCCGCGATGTCGGTGGCCACCAGGGCCCGGATGTCGCCGCTCTTGAAGCCGGCCAGCGCCTGCGTGCGCGCCGCCTGGCTCTTGTTGCCGTGCAGGGCCAGCGCCTGAATGCCGTTCTTGACCAGGTATTCGGCCACGTTGTTGGCGCCGAATTTGGTGCGCGTGAAGACCAGCACCTGGCTCCAGTTGTGCTCGTTGATGATGTGCGCCAGCAGCGCCTTCTTCTTGCCGCGGCCCACCGGGTGGATCAGCTGCGTGATGCGTTGCACGGTCGTGTTGCGCGGTGTCACCTGGATGCTCAGCGGGTCCTTCAGCAGCGTGGCCGCGAGTTCACGGATTTCATCGCTGAATGTCGCCGAGAACAGCAGGCTCTGCTTGTTGCGCGGCACCACGGCCAGCACCTTCTTGACGTCATGGATGAAGCCCATGTCAAGCATGCGGTCGGCTTCGTCGAGCACGAGGATCTGCACCTGACCGAGGTCGAGCACGCCTTGCTGCAGCAGGTCGAGCAGACGGCCCGGTGTCGCCACCAAGATGTCGACGCCCTTCTTGACGCGGCTGATCTGCGGGTTCATGCCGACGCCGCCGAAGACGACGGTTGATGTCAGCTCCAGGTACTTGCCGTAGGTCTGGACGGATTCCTCGACCTGGGCCGCGAGTTCACGCGTCGGGGTTAACACGAGGGCGCGGATGCCGACGCCGCCGAATTTGTTTTTGGGTGCGGCTTCGGCACTGAGCTTGTGCAGCATGGGCAGCACGAAGGCCGCCGTTTTGCCGGTGCCGGTCTGGGCGCCACCAAGCAGGTCGTGGCCCTCGAGCACGGCGGGAATCGCCTGTGCCTGAATGGCGGTCGGGGTCTCGTAACCCTGCTCGAGCACGGCCTTGACAATGGCCGGAGCCAGATTGAGTTCTTCAAAGTTCATAGTGTGGCGCCAATCCTGGGCGCTATGGCATCGGCCTGTCTCGGCGCCGGAGCGCCGGATCAGTCAAAGGCAGATGGGGTACAAAGTTGGAACAGCGGCGTGATGCCATGTTCCCAGCAAGGTGCTGGCATTGTGGGCAACTGAAGCGCCACAACAGCTCGTATTGTCGCATGGTATTGAAACGATTGCTGGCGCGCGCATCGATGCGTCGATAATGCTGTCTTTACTTCTTACGCAATAAGTTCGCAACACCAATGGCTCAATACGTATTTTCGATGAACCGCCTGGGCAAGATCGTTCCGCCCAAGCGCTTCATTCTCAAGGACATTTCCCTTAGTTTCTTTCCGGGCGCCAAGATCGGTGTGCTGGGGACCAATGGTTCGGGCAAATCGACGCTGCTCAAGATCATGGCCGGTGTTGACAAGGAATTCGAAGGTGAAGCCGTCCCGATGGCTGGCCTCAATATCGGCTATCTGCCGCAGGAGCCGCAGCTCGATCCGGAGCAAACCGTGCGCGAATGCGTGGAAGCCGGCATGGGCGACGTGCTCAACGCCAAGGCGCGTCTGGAAGAGATCTACGCCGCCTATGGCGAGGAAGACGCCGACTTCGACGCGCTGGCCGAGGAGCAGGCCAAGATGGAGGCCATCATCGGCAGTGCCGGCACGGACTCCGAGCACCAGCTCGAGATCGCCGCCGATGCACTGCGCCTGCCGCCGTGGGAAGCCAAGGTCGGCGTGTTGTCGGGCGGCGAGAAGCGCCGGGTTGCGCTATGCCGTTTGCTGCTGTCGAAACCCGACATGCTGCTGCTCGACGAGCCCACTAATCACCTGGACGCCGAATCGGTCGACTGGCTGGAACAATTCCTGCAGCGCTACCCTGGCACCGTCGTGGCGATTACCCATGATCGCTATTTCCTGGACAACGCGGCCGAATGGATTCTGGAACTCGACCGCGGCAATGGCATGCCTTACAAAGGCAACTACAGCTCCTGGCTGGAGCAAAAGCAAGAACGCCTGGTGCAGGAGCAGAAGGGCGAAGAGTCACGCGCCAAGGCGCTGAAGAAGGAACTGGAATGGTCGCGCCAGAACCCCAAGGCACGCCAGGCCAAGAGCAAGGCGCGTCTGGCGCGCTTTGAGGAGTTGTCCGATTTCGAATACCAGAAGCGCAACGAGACCAACGAGATCTTCATCCCGGTGGCCGAGCGCCTGGGCAACGAGGTCATCGAATTCGTCAATGTGAGCAAGTCGTTTGGCGACCGCCTGTTGATCGACAACCTGAGCTTCAAGGTGCCGGCCGGCGCCATCGTCGGCATCATCGGCCCCAACGGCGCGGGCAAGTCGACGCTGTTTCGCATGATCGCGGGCAAGGAGAAACCCGACAGCGGCGAAGTCAAGATCGGCTCGACCGTCAAGATGGCGTTTGTCGATCAGAACCGGGATGACCTGTCCAATGAGAAGACGGTCTGGGAAGACGTCTCAGGCGGACTCGACATCCTCAACGTCGGCAAGTTCCAAATGGCCAGCCGCGCCTATTGCGGCCGTTTCAATTTCAATGGCGCCGATCAGCAAAAGCGCGTCGGCACCTTGTCCGGCGGCGAGCGCGGTCGCCTGCATCTGGCCAAGACCCTGATTGCCGGCGGCAATGTGCTGATGCTCGATGAGCCGTCCAACGATCTCGACGTGGAAACGCTGCGCGCGCTGGAAGATGCCTTGCTGGAGTTTGCCGGTTCCATCATGGTGATCAGCCATGATCGCTGGTTCCTGGACCGCATCGCGACCCACATCCTGGCTTGCGAAGGCGACAGCCAGTGGACTTTCTTCAACGGCAACTACCAGGAATACGAGGCCGACAAGCGCAAGCGCCTGGGCGAAGAAGGCGCCAAGCCGCACCGCATGCGCTTCAAGGCCCTCAAGTAGCCGATTGAGCAAGCTCCGCGGCGGCGGGCCAATGCATGTCGCCGCAGTGCAGCCCCTGCGCTGCGAGCGCCGCCCGCACCACGGCGCGGGCGGTCACCTCGGCCGCCAGCGTACTGAGCAGCATCATGCCGGCGGTCTTGCCGGACTTGCCGGTTCCCAGCGCGAATAGCGTGTCGCCATCGGACATGGTGTGCACCGGGTTGATGCTGCGGGCCAGTCCGTCGTGCGCCACCACCGCCAGGCGATGGGCCTGCGCCTTGGTCAGCACCGCGTCGGTGGCGATCACGCCAATGGTGGTATTGGTGCCGGCCAGCACGGGCTTGGGCCCTTCGCCCGCCATCAAGGCGGCTCGACTGTCGAGCAGTGACATGCCATCGACCGTGCGCGCTCCGGCTATTACGGCACCGGTGGCGGGATCGACGATGTCGCCCATGGCGTTGCAGGCAATGATGGCGCCGACCGTGATGCCATTAACCGTGATCGATGCGCTGCCGATGCCGCCGCGCATCGCGCGCGCCAGACCGAACATCTTGCCGACCAGGGCACCGGCGCCAGCACCGACATTGCCCTGTGCCGGCGTTGCGCGCGTGGCAACGACGCAGGCCTGATAACCAGCATTGGCGTCCGGCCGGATGCGGTGATCGCCCACCGGCAGGTCGAACAGCACGGCGGCCGGGACGATCGGCACCAGGCCGAAGCCTACGGGCAGGCCGATGTTGTTTTCTTCGAGCCAGCGCATGACGCCGCCGGCCACGTCGAGTCCCCAGGCGCTGCCGCCGGCCAGCACAATGGCGTGCACGCGGTCCACCAGATTAGAGGGGTGCAGCAAGTCTGTTTCGCGCGTGCCCGGTGCGGCGCCGCGCACATCGGCACCGGCCACGGCACCGTCGCGCGCAATGATGACGGTGCAGCCGGTCGGGCGGCGCGCATCGGTGAAGTGGCCGACCTCCAAGCCTAGCACGTCGGCAATCGAGCTGCCTGGCCGGTCAGGGCTGTTCATGCTGCGCTCCGGCCCGGTGCTTCAGTGCCCCAGGATCTTGGAGAGGAAATCCTTGCTGCGCTCGTTCTGCGGATTATTGAAGAAGTCGTGCGGATTGTTCTGCTCGACGATCTGTCCCTCATCCATGAAGATCACGCGATCGGCCACCGCCTTGGCAAAGCCCATTTCGTGCGTGACGCACAGCATGGTGATGCCCTGGCTGGCCATCTCGATCATGACGTCGAGCACTTCCTTGATCATCTCGGGGTCGAGCGCCGAAGTCGGCTCGTCGAACAGCATGACCTTGGGCTTCAGGCAAAGCGCGCGCGCGATCGCCACGCGCTGCTGCTGGCCGCCCGAGAGCTGCAACGGATACTTGTTTGCCTGTTCGGCGATGCGCACGCGCTGCAGCTGCGTCATGGCGCGCTCTTCGGCTTCCTTCTTCGGCATCTTGCCGACCCACATGGGCGAAAGCGTCAGGTTTTCCAGCACGGTGAGGTGCGGGAACAGGTTGAACTGCTGAAACACCATGCCGACTTCCTTGCGAATGGCGTCGATGGCCTTGACGTCGTCGGTGACTTCCACACCATCGACCCAGAGATGGCCTTCCTGATGTTCTTCGAGCCGGTTGATGCAGCGGATCAGCGTCGATTTGCCGGATCCCGAGGGTCCGCAAATGACGATGCGCTCGCCCGGCGCCACATCCAGGTTGATATCGCGCAGCACGTGAAAATTATTACCATACCACTTGTTGAGCTTGTCAAATTTGATGATCGGTTCGGTCATGATGGACTCAGTGTGAGACGAATGAATGGGACGGCCAGGCAGCGGGGCTCAACGCGCCCTGCCCTTGTTGACATGCTTTTCCACCCAGATGCTGTAGCGGGACATGGTGAAGCAGAAGCCGAAATAGATCAGGGCGATGAAGAGATAGCCCTCGATCTTGAACGGACGCCAGTCGGAGTCGGAGTTCAAAGCCATGGACATGGCGCCCGTGAGTTCATACAGGCTCACGATGGTCACGAGCGAGGTGTCCATGAAAGTCGCGATGAAGCTGTTCATGATGCTGGGCACGACCATCGCCAGAGCCTGCGGCAGGACGATCTTGCGTTGTGTCTGCCAGTACGACAGGCCCAGCGTGGCTGCAGCCTCGATCTGCCCTTTGGGTATGGCCTGCAAGCCGCCGCGGATGATTTCCGCCATGTAGGCGGCGGAGAACAGTGTGATGCCCACCAGCACACGGACCAGCACATCGATCGTAAAGCCCTGCGGCATGAACAGCGGGAACATGAAAGAGGCCATGAACAGCACCGAGATCAGCGGAACGCCGCGAATCAGCTCGACGTAAATGGTGCAGAAAGTCCGGATCGCCGGCAGGTTGGAACGGCGCCCGAGCGCCACAACCAGCGCAATCGGGAAGGCCGACACCATCGACAAGGTGGACAGCAAAATGGTCAGTGGCAAGCCGCCCCAACGGTCGGTTTCGACCTTGCTCAAGCCTGCGACGTTGCCATACATGAGGGCGAAGAACAGCGAGAGCACCAGCACCCAAACCAGAATCATCCAGGAGCGCCAAAAGGCGCGCGTGCAACTCATCACCAACAGACCCAGCATCAGGCTGGTGGCAATCAAGGGGCGCCACTGTTCCTCGTACGGATAGCGGCCAAACAGGATGATGCGGTACTTCTCGGCCACCACGCCCCAGCAAGCGCCCACGCCCTCAACGCGGCAGGCGTTGAAGTTGGGAATCCAGGACGCACGAACCAGCGCCCAGCCGAGGAATTGCGGAATCACGTAGAGCAATGCGCCACCGATGACGATCGTCATGATGGATGTGATCAGGTCGCCGAAAAGATTGTTGCGAATCCAGGGTATGACGCCTTCGGTCTTGACCGGCAGAGGGCGCGCTGCGATGGATTGAAAGGTTTGTGCGGTCATGGCGAGTTCTTTCAACGTTCCATGATGGCGGCGCGACTGTTGTACCAGTTCATCAGCAGCGCGGTGGAAAGCGATGTCGTGAGATAGACCAGCATCACGATGGCGATGCACTCCACGGCGCGCCCGGTCTGGTTCAACGCGGTGTTGGCAATCGAGACCACATCCGGATACCCGATGGCCACGGCCAGGGACGAGTTCTTGGTGAGGTTCAGATACTGGTTCGTCATGGGCGGAATGATCACGCGCAGGGCCTGGGGCAGGCGCACCAGGCGCATGGTTTGACCCGGATCCAGGCCCAGTGCGGCCGCAGCCTCGCTTTGACCGCGCGCCACCGACTGGATGCCAGAACGCACCACTTCTGCCACAAAGGCTGCGGTGAATATGGTCAATCCAAGAAGGACCGACAGAAACTCGGGTGTCAGCGAGCCGCCATTTTCAATGGCAAACTCGCCCTTGATTGGATATTCAAATGCGGTTTGCGCGCCGCCCGCAACCCAACCGATCAGGCTGACGGCCAGACAAATCGCCACCGGAACCCAGAACATACTCCTGAGCTTGCCAGTGGCTTCAAATTGCCTGAAAGCCCATTTGCGGTAGATCACGGCAATGATGGCGCCCGCCACCAAGCCCACTGCGGCCCAGAACTGTCCGCTGGCCCAGATCGGAATCGGAAAGCTCAAACCACCCTTGCTGAGGTAGACGGGACCGACCTTCCAGGCATCTGCCGCCGCGGGCAGCAGTTCGGTAAACATCAGGTACCACATCAGCAATTGCAGCAGCACCGGGATATTGCGGAAACATTCCACATAGGCGTAGCACAGTCCGCGTACCAGGGCGTTGCGCGAGAACCGGCCCACGCCCAAAAGCGTACCCAGGATCGTGGTCAGAATGATGCCCATCAGGGCGACGCGCAAAGTATTGCTCAAGCCCACCAGAAACGCCTGCCAGTAGGGTTGCGACGAATCGAACGGATAAAGGCTCTCGCCAATATCGAAGCCGGCCGGGCCGGTCAGGAAGTCGAATCCGCTCTGGATGCCGCGGATCTTCATGTTGTACAGCGTGTTGTGCGCGAGAAACCAGACGACGGCAACAATCAGTCCGATCGCAATCACCTGATAGATCAGGCCTCGGAACGCCTGACTGCGCCAGGACCAGCTTTTCTTTTTTGGTGGAGGCTTGGGTGACATGGTTGGGCACTTCCCGGGAGGGGCGATGTGAATCAGAAGGGATCAGGTTGTGGGTCAAAAAAAGCTGCCGGTACAAGCAGGATGTACCGGCAGCTGTGGTGACCTCAGCTTTGGATCAGCGGACCGGGTAGGCGTACATCAGTCCGCCCTTGTTCCACTGGTTGTTCAGACCACGTGGCAGGCCGAGCGGCGAATTCGGGCCGACGTTGCGCTCAAAACTTTCACCGTAGTTGCCGACGGCCTTGATCGCGCGCGCCAGCCATTCCTTGTCCAGTCCCAGCAGTTTGCCCGTGTCTTCATTGCCACCGCCCAACAGACGCTGCACCACGGGGTCGGTGCTGGCCTTCATCTTGTCCACGTTGGCTTGGGTGATGCCATATTCCTCGGCTTCGATCAGGCCGTACTGGACCCACTTGACGATGGCAAACCATTCGTCATCGCCGCGGCGCACCATCGGGCCTAGGGGCTCCTTGGAAATCAGCTCAGGCAGGATGATGTGTTCTTTGGGATCCTTGGCAACCTTGGCACGGGTCGATGAAAGCCCTGACGCATCGGTCGTATAAGCGACGCAGCGACCGGTAAAGTAGGCGTTCTCGGCAGCTTCCAGTTTTTCAAACACGACGGGCTTGATGTTCAGGCCATTGGCCTTGGAGTAATCGGTCAAGTTCTTTTCGGTCGTGGTGCCTGATTGCACGCAAACCGTTTGTCCCTTGAGCTGCTTGGCGCTCTTGATCTTGCTCTTGACCGTCACCATGAAGCCCTGGCCGTCATAGTAGTTCGGTACCGTGATGCTCAGCCCGAGCGAGGCATCGCGAGTCAGCGTGAACGTCGTGTTGCGCGGCAGCACGTCGACTTCACCCGATTGCAGCGCGGTGAAGCGTTGCTGGGCGTTGAGTGGCACATACTTGACCTTTTCCGGATCGCTCAGCACGCTGGCTGCCAGTGCACGGCAGACATCGACGTCAATGCCCGACCATTTGCCGGCAGAATCGGCGGCGGCAAAGCCGGCCAGGCCCGTGTTCACACCGCAAACCAGTTGACCGCGCGCCTTGATACCGTCCAGCGTCTTGCCCGCGTGGGCCGGGGCGGCCATCACGGCACCCAAAGCAGCCACGATGGTTGCCATGATCTTCAGTTTACTCACATGCATTTGCGTTTCTCCAGTTGAAAAATTTGGTAAAGCCCCGACAGCCTGAGCGGCCGACAGGCTCCCCCGAGACATGAACTCTAACAGCACGGCCGTTGTTCAGGAATCGGGGTTTACTCTTGTGATTACCGCCGACAGGGCTTGATGCGGATATGGAGCACGATTCATGCCACTGCCGGGTGTCCACAACGGTGCGTCCTACCCACGCCGCGGTCCCGACCGTGACATGCTTCGCTTTCCATCACCTGCCATGGCCATTATCCTTGCGTCCCGCCGCCCGCCAGACGGGTATTTGCAATCAATCAGGAAGATCTTGCGCCATGCCGTCATCTGTCACTTCCCCCGGTGCCGTGGTCCATCCGGGTGTCCGGCCGCACTACCGTTTCTGGCCGGCGCGCCTGCCCCATGCCATCAACGTGCCGGCCACCTCCTTGTGGGACAACCTGGAGACCAGCGCCCGGCGTTACCCGGAGAAGGCCGCGCTCGTCTTTCTTGGCCACATCATCAGCTATGCCGAACTGCTGCGCCAGGCGCAAACGCTGGCAGGATTTCTGCAGACGCTGGGGGTCGGGAAGGGCGACCGGGTGCTACTCAACATGCAGAACTGCCCGCAACTGGTGATCGCCCATTTTGCGATTCTGCGGGCCAACGCGGTGGTGGTTCCGGTCAATCCGATGAACCGCGCCGAAGAGCTCAAACACTACATCCTCGATCCGGACGCCAGGGTGGCGATCACGACTTCAGATCTGGCCGCTGAACTGGCGCGCGCCAGCGATGCGCTGGCGCCCAAGCAGCGGCTGGCGCATCTGCTGGTCACGCATTTCACCGACGCTTTCGGTGCCGAAGCCGCGGCAGTAGCGGGTGAGTCGCCGCCCCCCGCCTGGGCCGAGTGGTTGGGCGCACGCCACGCGCTGCCGGCCCTGCAGGACGGCGTGGTGCATGCCTGGGAGGATGCGATGCACGGCACAGCAGAGCCGCCGGCGCTGGCGGTTGGGGCGGACGATCTGGCGATACTGCCCTACACCAGCGGCACGACCGGACTGCCCAAGGGGTGCATGCACACGCACGCGAGCATCATGCACAACGCCATCGCCAGCAGCCTGTGGGGCAACGGCTGTGCGGAAAATGTGGTGCTGGTGGTGGTGCCCATGTTTCATATCACCGGCATGGTGAGCCTGATGCACACCAGCATCCGCGGCGGCGCCACGCTGATCCTGATGCCGCGCTGGGAGCGAGAACTGGCTGGGCGATTGATCTCGACCTGGAAGGTCACGCACTGGACCAATATCCCGACCATGGTGATCGATCTGATGGGCAGTCCGAATTTCGCGCATTTCGATCTTTCCAGCCTGGTCTACATCGGCGGCGGCGGCGCCGCCATGCCGCAGGCGGTGGCGCAGCGCCTGCTCGACCAGTTTGGCCTGCGCTACGTCGAGGGCTATGGATTGACCGAGACGGCAGCACCTTCGCACAGCAACCCGGTCGATGCGCCCAAACAGCAGTGCCTGGGTATTCCGTTTATGAGCACTGATGCGCGCGTGATAGATCCGGATACGTTGCTGGAGGTGCCGATTGGCGCACAGGGGGAAATCATCATCCACGGACCGGAAGTGTTCCGCGGGTACTGGAAGCGGCCCGAGGCGACCGAAGCGGCTTTCATCGAACTGGAAGGAAAGCGCTTTTTCCGCTCCGGCGATCTGGGCCATGTCGATGCCGATGGCTATTTCTTCCTGACGGATCGGCTCAAGCGCATGATCAACGCGTCGGGCTTCAAGGTCTGGCCCGCCGAGGTCGAGGCGTTGATGTTCGCCCATCCCGCAGTGCAGGAAGCCTGCGTGATTTCGACCAGGGACAGTTACCGCGGAGAATCGGTCAAGGCCGTGATCGTGCTGCGCCCCGCGCATCGGGATACGGTAAGCGAGCAGGACATCATCGACTGGTGTCGCGACAATATGGCGGTGTACAAATGCCCGCGCGTGGTGCAGTTTGTCGACGCCTTGCCCAAGAGTGGTGCCGGCAAGGTGATGTGGCGAATCCTGCAGGAGGCAGAATAGCCCCGGGCTCGACTGATCCCGGCGTGTCCCAGAACCGATTTCTTTGGAGGTCCGTACGTTGAATATTTCCATCCAGGGGGCGTCGTCATGAGCCCGGCGCGCGCGCGCGCCAATCCGTCGAAGTTGGCGTTGCCGGCGGCGTCGCCCGAGAGCGTGGGCTTGTGTCCGCAGCGCACACAACGCCTCATGGACGTGTTGCAAACCGAGGTCGAGCGTCAGCGCCTGCCCGGGGCGGTGGCCCTGATTGCGCGCCACGGCAAGCTGGCCTTGTTCGAATCCCTGGGTGCGCTCGATCCGGCGCTGGGCACGCCGATGACGCGTGACGCCATCTTCCGGATCTATTCGATGACCAAGCCGATCGTGTCGGTGGCGGCCATGATGCTGATGGAGCAGGGCCGGCTGCTGCTCAGCGACCCGGTCGCCAAGTACCTGCCCGAGTACGCGGCACAGAACGTAGCCGGTGTGGCCGATGGTTCGGTGCAGTTGCGCGCCGTGCGGCAGCAGGCGACGATCCAGGACCTGTTGCGCCATACCGCCGGTTTCACCTATGAGTTCATGGGCAGTTCAGTCGTCCAGCGGCAATACGCGCAGGCCCGGATCGGAAGTCGTTCCCGCAGCAATGTCGATTTTTCGCATGTGCTGGCGGGTTTGCCCCTGATGTTCGAGCCTGGCAGCATGTGGGAATATGGCCGTGCCACCGATGTGCTGGGGCGTGTGATCGAAGTGGCCTGCGGGCAGACGCTCGGTGCGTATCTGCAGACGCAGATATTCCAGCCCTTGGGCATGATCGATACCGGGTTTTCAGTGCCGGAGCGCGAGCATGGCCGCATCGCCGAACCGTTTGCACGCGACCCCGAAGGCGGCCTGCAAATGCGCATGATAGACGTGCGCGAGGTCCCTGTCATGGAGTCGGGCGGCGGCGGACTGGCTTCGACGGCAAACGATTACGCGCGCTTTCTGCAGTTCATGCTCAACCGCGGCGAGCTCGACGGCGTGCGCCTGCTCGGGCCGCGCACGGTCGACTTCATGACGGCTGATCACCTGGGCGAAGTCCCGGTCAACGGCGGTGCATCGCGCGTGCTGTTGCCGCTCGGACACGGCTTCGGACTCGGTTTCGCGGTGCGCAAGGAGCGCGGCGTGGCGCCGGTGCCGGGCTCGGTCGGGACCTATTTTTGGGGCGGCATGGCCGGCACGACCTTCTTTGTCGATCCGGCCGAAGACCTGTTCGCCTGCCTGATGCTGCAGGCGCCCAACCAGCGCGAGTACTACCGGATGCTGCTTCGTGATCTGGTGTACGCCACGCTGATGGATTGACGCGCCTGCTGCAAGCAGGCGAGGGCGGCTCGATCTAAAGGTTATCGGTGAAGCTGCGCAGTTTGTCGGAGCGCGACGGGTGCTTGAGCTTGCGCAGCGCCTTGGCCTCGATCTGGCGGATGCGCTCACGCGTCACGTCGAACTGCTTGCCCACTTCTTCCAGCGTGTGGTCGCTCGTCATCTCGATGCCGAAGCGCATGCGCAGCACCTTGGCCTCGCGCGGCGTCAGGCTGTCGAGAATGTCCTTGACCACATCGCGCAGGCCCGCCTGCATGGCGGCTTCCATCGGCGCCGTGTTCGCGTTGTCTTCGATGAAGTCGCCCAGATGCGAGTCGTCGTCGTCGCCGATCGGCGTTTCCATCGAGATCGGCTCCTTGGCGATCTTCATGATCTTGCGGATCTTGTCTTCGGGAATCTCCATGCGCTCGGCCAGCACGCTGGCGTCGGGCTCGAAGCCGAACTCCTGCAGATGCTGACGGCTGATGCGGTTCATCTTGTTGATGGTTTCGATCATGTGCACCGGAATCCGGATGGTGCGCGCCTGGTCGGCGATCGAGCGCGTGATGGCCTGGCGAATCCACCAGGTTGCATAGGTCGAGAACTTGTAGCCGCGGCGGTATTCGAACTTGTCGACCGCCTTCATCAGGCCGATATTGCCTTCCTGGATCAGGTCCAGGAACTGCAGGCCGCGATTCGTGTACTTCTTGGCGATCGAAATGACCAGCCGCAAGTTGGCCTCGATCATTTCCTTCTTCGCCGCGCGTGAGGACGACTCGCCTTCGTTCATGCGCTTGTTGATGTCCTTGAGCTGGTCGAGCGGTACCACGACGCGGGACTGCAGATCGGTGAGCTTCTGCTGCAGGTCCTGCACCGGCGGAATGTTGCGCCCCATGATGGCGCTCCAAGGTTTGCCCAGGGTGGTCTGCTTTTCGATCCATTTCAGGTTCAGGAGCTGGCTCGGCACCTTGTTGCCATGCTTGTCGCGGCCGCTGAAGTTGGCGATGAACTGCTCCTGCGGGTAGCCGCATTTGTCCACGATGATGCGGCGCAGTTCGCGTTCCTTCTTGCGGATGTCGTCAACCTGGGCGCGCACCATGTCGCACAATTTTTCAATCGCCTTGGCCGTGAACCGGATCGACATCAGTTCTTCGCTCAGCAGTTTCTGCGTCTTGATGTAGTTGGGTGTGCCGTAGCCTTCCTTGTCGTAGATCTTGTGGACCTTCTCGAACAGTTCGCGCAGCCGGTCGAAGCGGCTGAGCGCTTCGCGCTTGAGTTCTTCGAGCTTCTTTGTCAAGGCCTTGGAGCCGCCCTTGCCGTCGTCGTCATCGGCCGCGTCGAATTCGTCGAAATCTTCTTCGGCAACGTAATCGTCGGCTTCGTTCGGGTTGGAAAAACCGTCCACGATGGTAGTGATGACGACCTTGCCCTCGCGGATGTCTTCGCCCAGTCGCAGGATCTCGGCGATCGTCGCAGGGGAGGCCGAGATCGCCTCCATCATGGCCATCAGGCCGCCTTCGATGCGCTTGGCAATCTCGATTTCGCCCTCGCGCGTCAGCAGTTCGACCGTTCCCATTTCACGCATGTACATGCGCACCGGGTCGGTCGTTCGGCCGAATTCGCTGTCCACCGTGGATAGGGCGGCTTCGGCTTCTTCCTCGGCTTCTTCCTCGGTGGCGGCGGTCGGGCCGTTGTTGTTGAGCAGCAGCGTTTCGGCGTCGGGCGTCTGCTCGTACACCGCCACGCCCATGTCGTTGAGCATGGAGATCACGACTTCGAGGGTTTCGGCGTCGACCAGTTTGTCGGGCAGGTGGTCCGAGATCTCGCCATGCGTCAGGTAGCCGCGCGTCTTGCCCAGCTTGATCAGGGCTTTGAGGCGCAAGCGGCGCTTGGCGATATCTTCTTCGGACAGCACCGTTTCGTCCAGGCCGAATTCCTTCATCAGCGCGCGCTCTTTGGCCTTGCTGATCTTCATGCGCAGCGGCTTGACCTTTTCGCCGGTGACGATCGGCTCGCCGACCAGATCCGCCTCGATATCGGCCATGTCGGCACTGTCCGAGCCTTCTGCCATGCTGGCCTGTTTTGGCTTTCGTCCCCGCTTGGCGCCGGTTGCCGGGGCGGAATCCGCGTTGCCGGCTGCGGCCTTGGGCGGTCGCCCGGGTTTTTTCTTGATCACGGTTTCTTCAGGCACGGCGGCAGTCACCGTGCTCTTCTTCGTTTCAACGATGGCTGCTTTTGTCGGCGATTTGGATGCGGGCACTGTTTTGACTCTCGATTCAGGTTTGGTTGGGGTCGCCTTGGCTGTCACGGCTTTGGGCGCAACAGATCGGGTCGCGACTTTGGCCTCAGGTTTTGCGGTCGACTTCTTGGCAACCGAAACTGGCTTCTTCGACTTTTGGGCAGGCATGTAATGACCTCAAAATGGCAGAAACAGACAAGACGGATTTGCGCCTCAAACGACGAACGTCATTTGGGACGCAGGGGAATCAAGTTCCCGACGGCAAAATGTGGGGGCGAACATTTGGTGTGCAGTCCTTGCGGTGAGGTAGCCGGTTGTGAACTCTGTCATCGATTGGCTGGGCCCGGAGGTGCTGCTGTCGCTCTTGCCGAAAAATAGCCGGTAATTATAGCTCCGGTTTGCTGAATATCAAATTCAGGTGTCGCCGTTCGCCACAGGGGCGGCTTCCAGTTGGCGCCGGCGGGCCTGCAGTTCACGATAGCGCTGCAAGGCGCTCGGATCAGACTTGGCGGCAGCGATGGCTTCGGTTTCCTGGGCCTTCAGCCGCTCGACCAGCATGCGATTGAGCAGCTTGCGCAGCTCGTCCGATGCGGCCAGCTTTTCGTCCTCGGCGCCGATCTCGTGCGTGCTCATGAGCCGAACGACGATCTCCTCGCTCTCGTGTCCGCGCAGACCTTCGCGCAGGGCGACCCAGGGTTGCGCGCCGTGTTCATGCAACTGGCTCTCCAGCCAGACGAACAGCGGGCCGTGCGGCGCCGGCAATTCGCACAGCATGGTGTGATCCTCGGCCGACAGCGTTTGCAGCGCAGCCATGTCCCCAAGCAGGAGCCGGGCCGCGTGATCGGCGCGGCTGATCGGCAACGGGCGACCCTTCAGGCGCGTTTGCGATGTCGCTCGCTCAGGGTAGGGCTGACCATATCCCGGAAAGTCATCCCGGGGTCCGCTGCGGGCTGCATGTCGCTTTGACTTTTCCCCATGGCTCTCGGCTGGCTTGGGCAGCCACAGATCGGTCAGTTCACGGCTCGCGAGTTGCACCAGATCGGCAATTTCGGTCAGCATCTGACGTTTGAAGGCGCCATCGGGCAGTTGCATCCATAACGGCTTGGCGTTGCTGGCCAGATGCGCGCGCCCTTCGGCCGTATTGAGATCGCAGCCCTCGCGCGCAGCATCGAGCAGGGAGCGGCTCAGCGGCACGGCTTCGCTGACATAGCGTGCGAACGCCTCCTTGCCAAACTCGCGGATGAAGCTGTCCGGGTCGTGCTCCGGCGGCAGAAACAGAAACTTCACGCTGCGCACGTCGTTGGCAAAGGGCAGGACCGCGTCAAGCGCCTTGCGCGCCGCACGCCGGCCGGCGGCGTCGCCATCGAAACTGAACACCACCGAGTCGGTAAAGCGGAACAGCTTTTGCACATGATCAGCGGTGCAGGCGGTGCCGAGCGTTGCCACCGCGTTCGGGAAACCGAGCTGGGCCAGCGCCACCACATCCATGTAGCCTTCGGTGACCAGCGCGAAGCCCTGGTCGCGCAGCGCATTTCTCGCCTCAAACAGTCCGTACAGCTCGCGCCCCTTGCTGAAAACCGGCGTCTCCGGCGAGTTCAGGTACTTCGGCTTTTCATCGCCGAGTACCCGACCGCCAAAACCGATGCATTCGCCTTTGACGTTGCGGATGGGGAACATCACGCGGTCGCGGAAACGGTCGTAGCGCTTTTCGTCCTCGCCTTCCTCCGTGTTCAGGATCACGAGTCCGCTCTCCACCAGCAGCGGGTCGTCATAGTTCGGGAAGACGCTGGCCAGACTGCGCCAGCCGGCGGGTGCGTAGCCGAGCCCGAACTGCCTGGCAATTTCGCCCGACAGGCCGCGGCCCTGCAGATAGGCCACGGCTCTGCTGCTGTCCTTCAGCTGCTTGCGGTAGGCCTCGCCGGCCTTTTCCAGCACATCGGTCAATGTAGTGTGCTTCTGCCGCTGCTCGGCGGCACGCGCCCGGTCCTGCGGACTGGCGTCGTCCTGCGGCACCTGCATCCCATATTGCTGCGCCAGGTCATTGACCGCTTCGACAAAGGTCATGCCGGCATGATCCATCAGGAAACTGATGGCGTTGCCGTTCTTGCCGCAACCAAAGCAGTGGTAGAACTGTTTGCTCGGACTTACCGAGAATGAAGGCGACTTTTCCCCGTGGAACGGGCAAAGGCCCATGAAATTGGCGCCGCCCTTCTTGAGCTGCACGTAGCGGCCCACGATCTCCACCACGTCGGCGCGCGATAGCAACTCCTGGATGAAGGTTTGGGGAATGGACATGGGGCCATTGTAGGAACGCGGTGATCGTGCCGCTGCGCCCGGCCTGCGATCACCGTCCGCGCACGCCGTGGTTCGGCGCGCCCTTGCGTGACGAACTTAGCGCGGAGCCAGGCGGATGGCGCCGTCGAGCCGGATGACCTCGCCGTTGAGCATGTCATTTTCAAAAATGTGCACGGTCAGCTTGGCGTAGTCCTGCGGCGTGCCCAGGCGCGACGGGAACGGAACGTTGGCGGCCAGCGACTCCTGCACCTCCTTGGGCATGCCGAACATCATGGGCGTGCCAAAGATGCCTGGCGCAATCGTCATGTTGCGGATGCCGTTGCGCGACAGATCCCGTGCGATCGGCAAGGTCATCCCGACGATGCCGCCCTTGGATGCGCTGTAGGCTGCCTGTCCGATTTGACCGTCGTAGGCTGCAACCGAGGCGGTGGAAATCAGGACACCGCGCTCGCCGGTGCTTTCCGGGGCGTTTTTGCACATCGCGTCGGCGGCCAGCCGGATCATGTTGAAACTGCCGATCAGATTGACGGTGATGCACTTGCTGAACACGCCGAGATTGTGCGCGCCGTTCTTGCCGACGGTTTTCTCCGCCGGTGCAATGCCAGCGCAGTTGACGAGCCCCATCAGTTTGCCCATGGAGACAGCCTTGGCGACGACCGCCGCGCCGTCGGCTTCCTGGCTGACGTCGCATTTGACGAAGGCGCCGCCGATTTCCCTGGCGATGGCTTCGCCCTTGTCAACCTGCATGTCAGCGATTACCACTTTACCGCCCTTGGCGGCCAGCATGCGCGCCGTACCTTCACCCAGGCCGGAAGCGCCGCCCGTCACAATGAATACCTTGCCTGCAATGTCCATATTGATCTCCAGTAGCGATTGACGTTAACGTAAACGTCAATTATGACCGATCATCTTTCAGGTCATTTTCATGAGGCGTGGGAATGGAGGGTGTGCGCTGCTGCTATACTTCACCTTCTCGGACAATCCTTAGGCGCGTAGCTCAGCTGGTTAGAGCACCACCTTGACATGGTGGGGGTCGTTGGTTCGAGTCCAATTGCGCCTACCATAACTCCTTGATTTCATTAAGGATTTTCCCGGAAGACCAGACGGGGAAATTTGAAAATTAGAGTTATGGCGTATTTTTCGCTGATAAAATTGCCAAAAATCTGTCAAAAGACGGTTCTACGCAATCAGCGATGTGGCCGGTTTGCGTATTACCCCAACTGGGGAGTTTCATGGGCAAATCAGGTCTACCTCCTACTTCTCCGTCAGTGGCACCTCAGGGTGCCAATTTGCGTTTGGACGGTCCGCGTAAGGCTCGCGCCGAGCCGAGTTCCAATCTGTCGCATATCAAAGTCTCAGAGGGTGCATCAGAGCAATCGCCAAAACCGAAGGCGAGACTGAATAAGTCCAAGCTCCCACGTGGCATCACTGAGGTTCGGTGGGAAAACGCTACGGTGCGGGACTCAGTGCGATATCGCGTTCGGATCAATCGGAAGGGCTTCAAAGCCGATCAACTATTTGATGACTTTCACGACGCGGAAGAGTTCTTGCTAATGTCCAAAACAAAGGACGGTCGATTGGGTTTGACCGAGCGCGAGGCGAGGGCGCAGGCCACTCAGCAAGTTCTCAATGAGATGCTTTCACGGCGCCCATTCCGGTTCTATATGAACCTGTTTGTCACCAAATACGTAAAAACAAAGCCAGAGTCCAATGAGGTCAAGGCACGATCCAAGAAGATCGTCATTGATCGAATCAGTGGGCTAAGGGAGGTAGAGTTGACTTGGAGGTCGCCTGCCGACCGAGAACGAACAGGATTCTTGGCGGCCCACGCGGCGCCGGGCGCAAAAGATAACAAGCAGCCCTTGGGCGACTTCTACCTTGATGAAATAGACACCAGCCTCGCCAATGAATTCTTGATTGAACGTGGCAAGGATCACGCCCGTAGCACAGTCGAGCGTGAGCGGGGGCAGTTGCAAACAATCTGGAACAAGATCAGGGCGATGGACCCTCCCGCAGGCAAGAAGTTGCCCTTTGAAAACCCATGGCATGAGGCTGATAAGGGCTTGTTGCAGCAGGAGGTTGCCGTCAGGGACTCTGATTTGTCAATCGAACAAGAGCAGAGGCTATTGGCGTCCCTGGCCAAATGCCGAAACAAAATCGTGCCATTGGTAGTTGGATTTGCGTTGTCCACCGGAATGCGGCGCGGCGAAATCCTGATGCTGGAATGGCGCCAAGTGAAAGATGGCTATTTGGTGCTGCCCCCATCACACACTAAGAACAAGAAATTGCGGCACGTTTCGTTGACAGATGATGCCGATGCCATTTTGGAGCCGCTGCGGGCGCGGCGTGGAGAAGATTCAAGCGATGCTGATCGGGTTTTTCCAGTCACTATCAACGCATTCAAGAAGAGCTGGAACGCAGCTCGCAAGCGGGCAAAGATCGGCAGTTTTCGTTTCCATGACACCCGCCGCGCCGCAATTACCCGCATGCTAAGCGCGATGGCCTACCCTAGCCCAGTAATGATCAGTTCCATGACTGGCATGCAGTCAGTTGTTCGAATTGAACAGGAGTATGTCAGGCCGTGGGATGACCGGGAGCGAGCACGGACCGGTCGCATTCATAGCGAGGCGGACATCCGGGCCAATGTCGGACATGCTGATGCACGAATGACCAAGCTTTATGCCAACCTTGGCCCTAAACCGACAGTAGTCCGCCAGCAGGTGCCGCCCGGAATACCTAAAAATGCACGGAATCCTCGTAAGTGAGTTCACAGAACCCTGTTTAACGGGTACCACTAAACCAATCTGGTTGCATCGCCACGGACTTTCGAGGCGCAAAATCGAGACCTCTGAACATTGAAGACTTTATGAAGAATGGTGCAACCAGCGTTGGGACAGTGGTAAGCCTGTTTACTGGCTGTGGTGGGCTTGACCTTGGATTCCATGAGGAAGGGTTTAGGTCAATCTACGCTGCGGATAACGATCCGGCGGCCATAGCGGTTTATCGAAAGAACATCGGCACGCTAGCCTATGTCAGGGACGTAACCACCGATCTATTTCACGATGAAATTCGAAATCTTGGCCATGCTGATGTCGTTCTGGGTGGCTTTCCTTGTCAAGGGTTCTCAAAGGCTGGGCCGAAAAACCACAATGACAAGCGCAATGTGCTGTATTTGGAAATGTTGCGAACCGTGTCCGAGTTGCGCCCCAAATTGTTTGTTGCTGAGAACGTAGATGGATTGAGCCAAAACTTTGGAGGCGCATTTTTACGCGCCATTACTGAGGACTTCACTTCGGTTGGATATCGTGTAACTCATCGCATTATCGATGTTGTTGGTTATGGAGTTCCCCAACATAGAAGGCGAATTATTTTCGTAGGTGTTCGAATAGATCAGCCCGATTTCTGTTGGCCAGAACCAACGCATGAACTGCTCAGTAGAAATGGCGAATCAAAAATAAATAAACCGGGTGATAGTTTGTGGGATTATTTAGAAGAACCTGTCGCTAAGAAGGCCGTTTCGATTCGTGACGCCCTAACGGGCCTGCCAATGCCACAAACAACTGGGGATCACTCTGTAACAAATAAATGGCCCAAAAAATATGAGGCGGTTTTTAAAGCAATAGGTCCAGGGCAAAAGCTTTGTAACGTAAGACACTCGCCAACCTCTGTATATACATGGCAAATACCTGAGGTTTTTGGAGTTATTTCAAATGAGCAGCGTCAAATACTTGAAATAATCGGAAAAAATCGAAGGCATAAGAAATATGGAAATATTCCGAATGGGAATCCGCTATCAACTTCTGATATTTCAGGATTGCTTGGAAAAGAAATAAGCGAATTTGACGTAAGCAGGTTGGTCGAGTTGGGTTATTTGAAGGAACTCGATGGTAAATACGACTTGAAAGGCGCTATGTTTTGCTCTGGCTTATTTAAGCGTCCGATGTGGGGCGAACCATCGCCAACAATTTTAACTAATTTCCATAATCCGCGATATTTTCTTCATCCAATTGAAAATAGACCCTTCACGCTTAGGGAATGTGCGAGATTGCAGGGTTTTCCTGATTCATTCCAATTCACTGATGCAGGTATTAGCTTGGAGGATGGCTACCGCTTGGTGGGCAACGCTGTCCCACCCATATTTAGCAGGGTATTGGCTAAATCAGTGAAGTTTTATTTTCATAATATTAATGTAGAGGCTGCCTGTGCTGCTTAAATCTGCTGACCAATCACTGGACCAAAAGATATGGGAGTTCGACTTTTGGGTTACACCATCAATTGTTGATATTAGAGAGACAGACCGATTCAAGTTAGAAATGAGGCGAATCAGTGGAGTGCTAGACGCTCTTTCCGGAGGTGGACATAGGGATTTGGATATTAAAAGATATTCTGCCGATCTTGTGGATCGGGCGATTGCTCATCTCGATTCGTTCCCTAGGCCGAGTAATATTCAAGACTATTGTGAATTTGCGGAAGACTTTCTTTTCTCCCTATCGGCACTGTTGTTTCTTGTAACGGGTAAGTCGGATAATAATAATAAGTGTCAATTCCCAATTTATCTTCGTAATCAGGTGGGGTGGCAGAGCATTCCAAGTCTAAGATCGAAAAAGGGTGTCTTATATATTTCGGAAGAATCGATTCCTCGCGTTCTTGATTCTGAGTCATATATGGCTCGAATAGCGAAAATTCATGTTGCGGAAAGACAGGTCAATAAGCATGCTTCGCTAAATGGAGTTGCTCCGAATTTGCTATTTCAATTTGCAAATTCACTTTTGGCCGATGGACCAAGCAAAGATCAGTTAACTGCCTATTTGCAGCATTTCCGAAAGGCAAAAATGTTGAATGAGGATTCGACTATTTTGCTGACGCCGCTTGTTATGTTTCAGGTTAGAGGCTCCGTCGCCGCTTCTGGTGGTCACGAGCCAGAGGAAATATTACGTGAAAGAATGAGTCAGTGGGGCATGGTCCGCGAAGTTGATTTTAATTCTAATGATGTGATACTCGATATTGAGGCTGGCGCCATATTTGAGCTAAGGGGAGATCAGCCCGAGGAAAAGCAGGGTAAAACAAAAACGCGTGCTTATGATTTTGTTTTACCTTTTAGAACGCCAAGCTGGCATCCAATGATATTTGTGCAGTCTCAGTTCTACGCTGGTGATTCAGGTTCTGTATCTCATAAAAATGTAGATCAGACAAAAAGTTCTCGACAAAACGCTACACAACTCTCCGCAAAGGCTTGGCCAGAAAGTCCACCGCCGGTTTTTCTTGAATATGTCGATGGTGCTGGATATTCAGCATCACTAAATGGTGATTTGAAAAGTCTTTTGTCCTTCGAGGATACTGCTGGTTTTTTCCAAGTTCGAACGGCGTCTATTCGCCTGCGGCGCGAGCTTCAAAAAATTGGATTTTTGACCCCCTTAGAAATCGGCCATGCAATACTTCGATGCGAAGGTGACTATCAAAGAGCGGTGATCCAGCTACTCGATGAAGGTTATTCTCAGGACGAAATTAATAGAGTGATATCTGTTGCTACTGATTTGGCGTTGATTAGTCACGAAGCCAATAGGCTGAGCATCTCGTCGACCTTTTTGGCCGTAGTTCGAGCCCATCTGCTGCTAGATATTGTTGCGACTGAGGGAGAGGCTTTCCAAAGCTTAGTTGGTGTTGCAGGTGTCGCCTTGGTTCCCGGCTATGGCCCTTACCATGGAATGACTTTGGCTAGTCTCGACGCTTTATTGCGGTCATCCTACCCGACGGTCTGGCCGGAAGGTTACATGTCCGATTTGCAGCAGCTGTGCCACGTCGGTCTGGTCGTTCTTCGCTAAGTGACGTTGTCCTCAACGGATGGTGCCAACGCAAAAGTCAGGGATTTGGTAGCTTTGCTAACTTTCCCGGCCCTGACCATAGGGTCAAGTGCGCAAAGAACCTGAGTTCGAGAGAGGCCAGTTGCTGCCACCAAGTTGGCCAAAGTATGTTCATCTCCCTTGCGTAACGCAGCCAATACTTTTTTGGAGTGCTCGGGCTTTGGTGGGAGTGTATTGAACCGGTCGAGTCGTGTGCTCATGGTAAGCGGCTAGCCATGGCACCTTGACGCAGGGGCCGGCAATATGCGAGGTCGTTGACTGCGCTCAGACCAGAGGCTGCCAGCGATGCGGAAGCAACTCCTCGATTCGGCTGTTCAGGTGC
>Ga0118677_10002993_pt1 | contig 32937 bp, 27 predicted proteins | sample AliMusrvi5mmetaG_FD_86154 | JGI IMG/M metagenome (GOLD analysis project Ga0118677, IMG submission 86154) | reverse complement strand
TCCTGGACGACACCCCGGTCGGCATGACATTCTCGACGCTGCCTGCCAGCGTCGAGAATGTCATGCCGACCGGGGTGTCGTCCAGGAACTCGCGGTTTACGACCATCACTCCGTTGCACTCAGGCACGTAAGCGCAGATGGCCTCGAAACAGCCGCAGCTCGTCATGGGATGATCCATGATGGAGTAGGCGGAGAAGCAATCGACGGTCTTGTGGCTGTTGGGATAGACGTAGTCGTTGACGCCCTTCCAAATCCCGCGCACCGGATCCAGGCATTCGCCCTTCTGGATCGGCTTGTTGGGGCCGGTCTCGTCGATTTCATAGGCGGCCTTGCCGTCGAGCCAGTTGTAGGCGCCGCACAAACCGAGCCGCTCGGGAGTAATCACGCAGACATGATTGGGCGCGAAGGACTGGCAAAGCAGGCACGAGTAAAACGTGTCCACCGATTCATCGGTCATGGACTCCAGCCGCCGGTTGCGGTCGTCGTAGGTCTTGCGTGCCACGGCGAGGCGTTTCTGAACCTCTTCCGCATCCGTGACCAGGGTCACTTTGACTTTGTCCACGATCGCCGGATAGTCCGACAGCAGCTTGGCGTGGAGAATCTCGCCGTAATGCCGCAGGCGCAAACCCTTGGCAAAGCCCGCCTTGGACACGCGTGTCCAGACAATGTCCCGCTGGCCCATATGCCAGATGCCTTCGGCGCCGTTGACCAGGTGATGAATCTGCCGTTCGAGGATGGGCTCGAAATCAGGCTGCATTTTCCTGCCCGCTGCTTCGACCCAGATTGCCAGCGGCAGCGCTGCGCCCGGCTGAATAGTATCAATGTCGGGGCCGATTACCTCGATCTCCCCATCGTTGATCTGGTCCAGGTCGGCCATGGTGACAAACTCGAAGGCCGCGGTCTTATTGCCCCCGAACTCGACGTGGGCATCGGCCTTGCGGATTCGTTCACCCGCGAATGCCGGACCGTAAGGCACCGGGATGGGCACCTTGGTGATCTTGACCTTGCAGCCGCGCACTTCGAGCGCCCTCTCCACCATGCTTTCGTACGGCACGTTGGAAACAACATGCTCGTAAGTGCATACGCCCGTGGGCAAAATCTGGGGAATGTCCGTGTCCGCGATGACGGGGAAGCCGTAATTAATGGCCCCGGCCGCTGCCGCATACTTATCGGGGGTGACTTCGCCCAGCGCGACCACGAAGGCAAAGATGCGGTTCTTGTTGTATTTCAGGTTGGCCGCAAAGTCGCCGGGCTTGACGCCGCCAAATGAAAGGGCGGCGCGGTTCGCAAAGCCGAGGGCATAAATCAAAGCCGACACGTCCCGTCCGAACGGCACCAGCCGGGTGTCCCAGCCAAGCTGCACGCCTTCTTCGGCCAACTGTTCGGCAAACTGCTTGCCGTTCGTGCAGCCGCCCATGAAGACGTAGAGGTTCTTCTGCTGCAGTTCCTTGGCAATCCTAACGGCGATCGCATTTGTCGGCGCGGCGCCGGTGATGGCGGCAAATCCGGGGGCCGAGCCATCTACGAACTCGATGCCGCGCTCGCGCATGATGACATCGTTGGCGGCGCCCAGCCAGATGTCGGCCACGGGGTTTGGGCCGATGAGGTATTTGCAGGCCTCTATGACTTCACAGGCGAACAGGGCCGCCACCCCGGCGTCCAGGGTGTTGCCGAGGTAGGGAAGCCACAACTTGTCCGATGGGCGGGCCGGCAATAGCTCCTTGGCTCGCTTCAGAATCCGCCGCAGGTCCGCCAGCGTCTGCATCTTCTCTCCGGTGAAGGAGTAAATGACCGGCAGGAAATAGGCCGTGTCCGGGAACCCGACGGCGCAGGACTCGCCTTTGGCCGCGACCGCTTCATCGAGCTTGCCCTCGGCCTTGGCGACCCAGGCAATGGCGCCGTCAATGGCGCTGGAACAAATCACCTTAGACATTCTGTGCCCTCCGGTCCTTCATATCGTAGAGTTTGCGTTCAGCCTTCCGGTTGATGCCCAGCTTTTCTCGCTTGCGATTTATGATCTCCATGACCTTGTCGGCGGCCTCTTTCGCGTCCGGGCAGACATGAAACGAAGCGCCAAAGAGTTCCTGCGTGTCGTGGTTGAGGTAGCGGGTGACCTTCTCCGAACCGCCCGTGTGGAAGGGATGCCCGAGAATGACATCCACGCCCGAGGCGACAAAGTAGCAGCCAATGGCAATCGCCTTCTCGCTCATCCACTCGGGGGCGACACCGACCGCCGGCACTTCTGATAGGTCATCGCCCAGTCCACCTTCGAGCACCACTTCAGTGGCCGCCTCCAGCAGGCGAGAATTGTCCACGCAGCTTCCCATGTGCAACACGGGCGGGATGCCGATCGCCTCGCAGACTTCACGGAACCCCGGTCCGGCGACCGCCAATGCCGCCTCGGGCGTCAGCATGCCGGCCTTGGCGGAGGCGATAGCGGCGCAGCCAGTCTTGAGCACAATGCAATCGCGTTGGATGAGTTCCCGAGTCAAGGCGTTGACATAGGAGTCGGTCTTCGTCCTTGGGTTACTGCAGCCGACGATGCCCACGATGCCCTTGATGCGGCCTTGGATGATGGCGTCGTTCAGCGGGCGGAAGGAGGCGCGGAATGTGCCGCCGAGCATGTATTTAATGGCGGCAACGCTGAAGCCCGCCACCAGCGGTTGCGAGGCCGTGGGGATGGCTACCTTGCGCGGATTGCGGTTCTTGAAGTTGGCAATGGCTCGGCGGAGCAGCGCCTTGGCGCTATCCATGGCGTGGGCCTCTTCGAAAGGCAGGCTGGTGGAGCCGATGGTCTTGGCGATCTCGCTGGTGGACACCACCTCGGTGTGGTAGGCCTGCGCGACCTCCGGCAGGCTGGGCATGCAACATTGCACGTCCGTGATGAGCATTTCAACCGCGCCGGTGATGATCGCCAGCTCCTGCTGCAAGAAATTGCCCGCGACGGGGATCCCGTGGCGAATGAGTATCTCATTGGCCGTGCAGCATATCCCGGCCAGAGTAACGCCCTCGGCGCCCGCGGCCTTCGCCTCGGCGACGATCTCCGGGTCGCGGGAAGCGATAGCAAGCATTTCAGAAAGCGCGGGCTCATGTCCGTGCACGAGGACGTTCACGGTCTTGGCTCCCAACACCCCGAGATTGGCGCGGCTCCGCACGGGTGAGGGTGTTCCGAAGAGAATGTCCGACGCGATCGAGGCGACGCGCGAACCGCCCCAGCCATCCGCTAGTGAGGTCCGGAAGGCGTGCAACAGCAGATTCCGGTAGTCGTGGTCCACCCCCATGTGGGTCCGGTGCAGGGACTCCACTACCATGCGATCAATGCCCGAGGGCTGAATGCCCCGGTTGCGCCAGACGCCTTGACGCCGGACCGGTGCCAGCTTCAAGGTTGCAAGGGGGTCTTCCTGCCGGTTGAACTCCGACACAAAGAGATTCGCCAAGTCGAGCGCCACTGCTTCCTTCGTGCGATCGCTTTCCGCGATGTCGTAGAGCCGTGCGGCATAACGGAGCGCCTGCTCGTCGGCAATGCGGTAAGACCCTCCCTGGCCTTCCGCCACTTTCTTTAGCAACAGAACCAGGTGACGGCCATGGTCCGAGTGCGCGGCGGTCCCGCTCGCGACCTCGCGCACGTAATTGCGCGCCACGATTGTATCCGCGTCCGCCCCGCACACGCCGCGTGGCGCTTTGGGGGTGATACGACAGGGCCCCATGTAGCACAAGCGGCAACACACGCCGTTCTTGCCGAAGGTGCATTGATTGCGCTGGGAGTCCAGTCGTCCGAAGCAGGTGTCCACGCAGTCCACCGCCGCCTTGTTGAGCATCTCGATCGACGCCGCATCACACACCCGGTCTTCCGCCTTCCAGGTTCGAACAGGGTCCTTAACTGGAGTTATCGTTTGGCTCATATGTTCTTTCTTCCCAACGTCGGCACGCCGGCATCGAATAGCAGACGATCAATGCCTGCCACGACGGAATTGGATTGCGGCAGAGACTGCAGACACCCGCCATTTTCGGAAAGCGTCCTTAGGTCTTCATCATCCGACAAGCAGGTAACCAGCGCCGCGCCGGTTTCGGCTTGCAGCGCCGCGGCCAGGGGCGGCAACGTCTCACGCCGCGAGCGATTGATCACGAGCGCGAGCTGCTTCACCTTGATCTTCATCTCCTGCGCCAGGGCCGAAAGCCGCCGCACGGTTTCCAATCCCTGCCGGGAAGGATCGGCCACCATTATCATCAGGTCCAGCTCCCGCACGATCCGCCGCGAGAGGTTCTCCAGGCCCGCTTCGTTGTCGAGTACCACGAAGGGATAATCGTCCGCGATTTCCTTCAGCGCCGCGCGCAACGCATTGTTGGCAAAACAATAGCAGCCGGGCCCTTCAGGGCGCCCCATCGCAATGAGGTCGAAGTCGTTGTTCTCCACCAGGCTTTGGGCAATCTTCACCCGCATCAGCTCCTGCTTGGCGACGCCGGTCGTGGTGCCTTCGTTGGCCAGCACCCTCGCCTCCTCGCGAACTCCGCCAACCGTATGCTCAACCTTCACACCCAGCGCGATGTCCAGGCAGGTATTTGGGTCCGCATCCACTGCCAGCACCGGCCGTCGGCCACTGGCGATCAGCCGCCGCACCACCAGTGCCGCCACCGTCGTCTTGCCCACCCCGCCTTTGCCGGTGATTGCGATGGTGTAAGACATCAAAAACCGTGTTTAGCCCGCAGCGCCAGGGAGACCGCTCGCAAGGTTTGGAAGACCTTCTCTCCGTCCGCAACTTCAAGAGACCCGGTGCCGCACGAGGGCGTGATAATGGCCTGCTCCAGGATCATCTGCTTATCAATACCCTTGCAGGCCAGGTTGTCCGCCATCTTCTCAAAATGCGCCACGAGCTTCTCTGGGGTCTGCTCTCGAATAGCCGGCGAGGTCGGCACGACTCCCCAGGCGATGGCCCCGCCCCGTTCCAGCAGGGCCTTCATTGCTTGCGGATACATCGCGATGGTTTCCCCGAAGCCAAAGGCGTCAAAGTTGAGAATATCCACCCCTGCATCGACGAGAATGCTCCATTCAGTGTTACCGCAGCAATGGATGCCGGCTAATCCGCCCTCGGCGTGGACTGCGTCAATCACTTCCTTGAGGTGTGCGACCACGTCCTCCCTTTTGACCGACACGTAGGTGGAGCTGCCGAAGGCCGAGAGAATCGGTTCGTCTATGAAACAGATGATCTGGTCGCCGTAGGGCTTGAACTTCTGGATCTGCCAACGGCATTTCATCCCCAGCGCCTTGATGATCACGTCCCGGAATTCCTCGTTGTAGTAAATCGCGCGCTTGTTCTCGTCCGTGATGGTCAGCGCGAACGAGCACGGGCCGGTGGTCTGCACCTTGACGTATGGCCGCTTTTTGCCCTCCGCCTTCAGCCGGCTCTCCAGCGCGTAGATGCCTTTCGAGAAGGTCGGACTGATGGCCATGGACGAGAAGTCACCGGCGCCGACTTTGGCCTCTGCCGCGGCCATATAAGCCTCGTAGAACGTGGCGAAGGCTTCAGAATAGTCGTTCGCCGTATTGAAGAACATGCGCCCCTTCTCGCGATCCATCGCCGCGCACGGCATCCCTTCTGAATACTGGACCTCCATCTGCTCGTTAAGGCCCAGCCGCGGAATCTGCGGCCAGATGGGCGCCTCCGGGATGTTCGCCAGCACCACCTCCACTGCCTTGGCGGGATCATTGTGCGGTAGACTGCCAATCGCTGTCGCCAGGAACTTGGGTTTGGGATTCATATCGTTTGCTTTTGTCTTAAATGTTGGCTTGTTGATTCACCCGCAAAACCGTTCACTTGCGGCGGAGCGCCGGTCTCCGACCCGGCGCCTCGATGACTGGGCTGGGCTGCGCCGGGTCGGAGACCGGCGCTCCGGTTCGAGAAGGCTGGCCCCCGATGCTTGCCGGGGCTGCCTCCGTTACGTCCAGTTTTCGTAGAATGCTCTCAAAGCAGGCCAGCAACTCCTTGCTGGGCTGGTCGAGCACCGGCCGCCCGTGCCGCTCCGCCGCGCGGATTTCTTCCGACCAAGGGATGACTCCCACGATCTCCTGTCCAGGCAATGCCGTGCGGATATACTGTTCATCGGCGGGGCTGGTAACTTTGTTGGCTACAAACCGGATGTCGCGCAAGCCGATCTCGGCGCCCAACCGCGCCACGCGGTGCGCGGAGTCGATCGCTCGCTGACTCGGCTCGACCATCACCAGCAGAGTATCTACTCCTCGGGCGGTCGCGCGCCCAAGGTGCTCGATGCCAGCCTCCATGTCCATCACCAGGGCGTCCTTCCGGTAGAGCACCAAGTCCGACACCAGGGCCTTAAGCAGCACGCTCTCCGGGCATGCGCAGCCGGAGCCGCCGGCCTCGATCGCGCCCAGCACCAGCAGTGTCACTCCCTTCAGATTAGTCCCATACCCCTCCGTAATGTCGGAGACTTCAGGGTTGAGTTTGAACATCTGGCCATACTGTTTGACCTTCGCGCCCGTCCGTTCCTCCACCAGTTCCTTCTGCTTTGAAATCGGCACGATGCGGCCTGCTTCCTCGTGGGATGCTCCCAGAGCTGCCGCGAGGTTCCCGTCCGGATCGGCATCCACAGCGACCACCCGCCAGCCCTTCCCCACCATCATTAAGGACAATGCCGCAGCCAGCGTGGATTTTCCGGTGCCGCCTTTGCCTGAGATGGCGATTTTCATCAAGTCGCTTCCGCCGCGGGGGGCTGCTTGCTCACAGTCGCTGGTCCCGGCTGCTCAGGAGCGGGTTCGAGGCATTCCGGCCCGTGTTTGCACCACTCGGCGCAGCCCTGATCAACTTTCGGATTGCGGACCTCCTTACGACAGGAGGAGCAGAGGCGGACAGGCTCGTCCTTCCAAAACTCGATTTCAGCGCGGCAGTGCGGGCAGGCCACCGTGAAGATGTCCTCCGGTTTCCAAAACCGCATGTCCTGGCCTGGACAACGAGACTCGGAGTTCACTTGGTCAATCCGTCAACGGCTTTACGTATGGCCTTGATATGGGCCGGGGTGGTCCCGCAGCAGCCGCCCACGATGTTGGCTCCAGCATCAACGACCTCTTTGACCCGCGCCGCCATTTCTTCGGGACTCTCGGGAAACACATCGACGCCGTTAACCGTCTTCGGCAACCCAGCATTGGCGTGGACCAGGATCGGCGTCGCGCTCGCGGCGGCCCGCATCTCCTTCACAATCTCGATCATGTATTCGATGCCATTGCCGCAATTCGGCCCGACGATATGCGCCCCGGCCTTGATCGCTTCCTCGGCCGCCTTGGTCGGCGAAAGCCCCATCATTGTGCGATACTGGCCTTTGTTGCCGCGCTGGAAGGTAAAGGTGCAGATTACCTCGCAATCCGTGTTCTCGCGCGCCGCGCGGATCGCCAGAGCAGCTTCATCCGCCGCGCTCATGGTCTCGATGCATAGTGCCCGGGCGCCGCCCTTAGCCAGTGCCATCGCTTGTTGTTTGAACGCCGCGTAAAGGTCTTCCTCCGTCACCTCTCCCGTCACCAGCATCTTCCCGGTCGGCCCGATCGAGGCGATCACCCACCGGGACGGACCCGCTGCTTCGCAGGAGATCCGCGCCGCCGCCTCGTTAATTTCAGCCACGCGGTCGGCCAGCCCGTAGTGCTCCAGCTTAAAGCGCGTGCCGCCGAAGCTGTTCGACTCGATCATGTCCGCGCCCGCATCCACGTAGCTGCGCGCCACATCCAGCACTTCCTCCGGCCGCTCGATGCACCAGAGCTCGGGACATTCGCCCGGCTTGAGGCCCTTCTTCTGCAGAAAAGTGCCCCATGCCCCATCGGATACTAAAACTCTCCCTGATTGAACGGCTTCTAGAATAGTAACATGCTTCATATGCTCTCGCGGATTCTGACTATGCCCGGAGGCTAGCAGGGACTCGAACGTAAGGGAATGAACTAATCTCAGATTAGCATGAAGAAATCGATGATCGCCCCCTCGTGCGCGGCCAGACAATGCTCTTTTAACCCGCGGCGTGGCTCTCTCTTACCGTTCAGGTAATTGACTGCAAGCCGGCTGTAATGCCTCACTCCCAACGACTCAGCCCGCTAACACCACTTCCTCACATTCCACAACTACCCGGTTTCTAAGGAATGCGTCTCAATGACGAGGCATTCAACTACGGGTACTCGACTCTGAGGAACTGGGCCGCTTCAAGGACGTTGTTAGTGTGACGGAATGCATCGGACGTGGAGGTCACGGCCGCGTTGCTCCTCCAGGTGACCAAGTTCGTGCTGGTATAAATCGTGTAGGCCACATTACTGACGCCGGTCCAGGAAACGACTCCTTTCCCGGAGAGCGCTAATCTCGGAGGCCGTACCAATTGAATGCTCTGCAAACTGAAGGACCCGCCAGCCGACGTTGTGTCATCACCGAAAAACAAGAAACTCGGCGTGCGATACGGGTTTATCGGCCCGTTGAATGCGGTGTAGTTTCGGGTTGGCCCAGACAGGACCGGTGTGCCGTTGGCCCTGAGGAAGTAGTTCGTACCGAAGAAGGTCAGGGAATAGTTCACATAATCATTGGTGGTGCTGAATTGGGCATCCTCCGCGTGGGTGAAGAGCGGGGAATCCGATTGAGCGAAGATGTTGGTCGTCCAAAAACCCAATTCGATGCCGTTGGTGTCGCTGCTCAAGGCAAGGCAAGAGAAACCTGCGCGATTGGCCGAGTTATGCAGCTCCCCGTTGAGCTTGACGGAAAACAAAACCGAAAAGCCAGCGGAACGGTCGAGCCCGGGTGAAACCACCTGACCCCACCCGGCCGAATTCAAGGTCGTGCTCGTCGTATCCAGCGAGGCAGAACCATTGGTGGCCAACTCGAGGACGCCGAAATTCACCGCGCCGTAAGACCAACCCTGTGCCTCGGGCAATGTTCCCTGGGATCCGTCGTAGAGCGTCTGTCCTTGGGTGCCTGCGGTGAGAAGACAGCAACCCGTCAGTGCTTTCAAAACAACATGCATGGTAAATCGCTTTAGTCTCATTCCAAGGACTTTCCAAAGTGGTGGCTGTTCGATGGGATGTCAAATGGTGCATCCCTCAATCGCCAGGAACTGCCCCGTTGCCGCGCCCTCCCTCAGCTTCTTGGCGAGTGAATACTCCTCCGAGTGGTAGAAGGCTTTGGCTTGGTCGAGGCTCGGAAACTCAATGATCACCACCCTGCCTGTTTCCGGTGGCCCCTCCAGCGTGATCATCTCGCCGCCACGGCTCACAAATCTACCGCCGAACTTCTGAATGATCGCGGGCGTGGCCTTCATGTACTCCCGGTAACGTTCCCAATCGGTCACTTGGACCCTGGCAATAAGGTAAGCTGTCATTGGCGAATATTGAATGGCAAGAACCGCTCGATGCCAGCCAACTCGCGATTGTGCCACCGTGTTGTCACATAAAAGTCACGGCAACGTCATTTGCGGGCTGCTACGCTGAGATCTATAGTGATTAGTAGTAATGCTGACGCATAAAGAGAAACTGCGATTTGCACGACGAACAGCCGCCAAGATTCGCGTTGGTGCCTGCGTTGTCAGGCTGCCCATTCTCTGCGTCGGCATTTCGAAAACTAGGTTCCTCATGCCTAACGAACAATTAAAACTGGGTTTCGAAAAGCATGCATGCGGGGGGCCGCTTCGATCGCGCGCGCGAAAGTCGAACCGCGCGCACATTTGGTTCGACCTTATGCGCCAAGCGGTTGAGCAACCCCTCGACTGGCAGTCGAGTCTGCCATCTCGACGTCGCGAACCATCGAACCCTGACGAAACGGATTCGCCACTCTAAAGCAGGCAAGTACATCCGCCTCTGATCAGAGTGACCTCTTGCCCGTGGCCGCAGGTTGCCCGTCCACCCCGGGCGCCGGTTGTTCGTAAGCGAACTGGTCATCGTCCTTGAACTCTTTCTTTAGGCGATAGAGCTCGGTCTTGAGCCAGGCTACGACCTCCTTCTGGGTCGGATCGCTGTAGAGGTTATGCAGTTCGTCAGGGTCTTTCACCAAATCGAACATCTCCCACTGATCCTTCTTCCAGAAATAGATCAGCTTGTGCGTGGTCGTGCGCATACCGTAATGGGCCCGTGTGTTGTGATCGCCGGGATCGTGATAATAGCGGTAGTAGTAGCTGGTTCGCCAATCCGCCGGGCGCTCGCCTTTGAGCAACGGCACCAGGCTGCGGCCCTGCATGTCTACGGGCACCGGCAGCCCGGCCATATCCATAAACGTCGGCGCGAAATCCGGATTGATCGCCATCGCTTCCTGCACTGTGCCGGGTTTGGCCGCCCCAGGCCAGCGGATGATAAACGGCATTCGCACCGAGGCCTCATACATAAAGCGCTTGTCGTAGAGGCCATGGTCACCCAGGAAGAAGCCCTGGTCGCTCGTGTAAATGACCACCGTATTCTTGCCCAGGCCGTTCTCGTCCAGCCAATCGAGCAGCCGGCCCACATTGTCGTCAATGGACTGCACGCACGCCAGGTAGTCCTGCAAGTAGCGCTGGTATTTCCAGGCATTCAAGGCGTCTCCGGTCAGCGTCTGCTTCTTGCCTTTCACCTCGACTTCCACTTCCGTCGGTTTGACGTTGAGCCACTGATTACGGGCCGGTCCGGCGAGGTCAGTGGGCGGCTGGAGCTTGAGATCGCGCCGAGTCAGGTCGTTGAACACTTTCTGCGCGCACTCGCGGATAGCGTCCGTCCGCGTCGCAAAATCGTCCCGCAGCGTGGCGGGCTCGGGGATGCGCCTTTCGGCGAACATGGCGCGATGCTTCTCATCCGGCTCCCAAGATCGGTGGGGTGCCTTGTGATGGCACATGAGGAAGAAGGGCTTATCCGCCGGCCTGGTCTTGATGAAATTAAGCGCCAGATCGGTGATGATGTCCGTGACGTAGCCTTTGATCACGCGACGGCCGCTCGGCTCGATGAAGGCCGGATCGAAATAAACTCCCTGCCCCGGCAAGATGCTCCATTTGTCAAACCCAGTGGGATCGCTCCCCAGGTGCCACTTGCCGATCATGCCGGTATAATATCCTGCCGCTTGGAGGTACTTCGCCACTGTCGGCTGCGCGCCGTCGAATCGGTTGAAAGTCGGCACGCCGTTCAAGTGACTGTACTTGCCCGTGAGGATCGTGGCACGGCTGGGGCTGCAAATTGAATTGACCGCGAAGCAGTTGTCGAACCGCATGCCCGCTTTGGCCAGGCGATCAAGGTTGGGTGTTTGATTGACCCGGCTCCCATACGCGCTGATGGCGTGCGCGGCGTGATCGTCGCTCATGATGAAGAGGATGTTTGGCCGGTCCGGCGTGGTTTGGCCGAAGGCAAGAACAAGCGGCCAAAGGCAAATGGAAATCAGGGCAAGCAAGAGCTTCATGGTCTGCATTCTCCGCAAACGATGTCCGCAAGCAACTCTGAATTGACTGGGATGGAACCCGTGCGCCTTAGAGCCTGTTTGAAAACGACCATTGAGCCCCGTTGCGGCAGGTTTGGAATTCCGCCTTCAGGCGGTTTCTGCGCCGCGCGGCCTAAAGGCGGGACACCAAACCGAGTTTTCAAACAAGCTTTTATGGACCAGGCTGTGGCGCCCCATCCCCCGTCTCATTGACCGGTGACGGCCAGACGGCATCCCGCCCTGTCCAGAGCCCGCTCGGCTGGCCGGGCGGCGGAGTTGGATCGCCACCATCGTCCTTCCCGTCCTCACCGACGGAATAAATCACATAACTCCGATCACTCCCACTGCGATACCGGAGCGGTTTCGCGTTCATGTAATCATAAGGCGCCGCCGCCAGGAACTCCGGCACCAGCGCCTCCAGGCTCGACGGCAAGTTGCCGTGCCGCAGTTGAAAGCGTTTCAAAGCGATGGCCGCCAGCGTCATCTGCCTCTCGGTTTCCACTTGGACGCCCCGTTCCCCGGCTCGAACGAAATTGGGAATCGCCATGATGCTGATAAAGTGGCTGTATCGGCGTGGTGAATTAGCAGTTTGGTTCAGGCGGGCGATTGCCTCGGCCGATCCTTGTTTTGTTTCCGCCCATGGCCGGTGCGCCTTGAGCGATCGCAGTGGCCTCAGGCTCTCTTGCATAATCCTCAGATAGAACAGCTCATCCTCGTCAATGCAGGTCAGCTTGTAGGCCGGGAAGTACACCTGATACATCAGCATCTCCTCCAGGGTCCGCTTCGCGGATGGTGGTCCCGATATCCAGACAATGTCAAACAGGCGCGCCGCTTGCGTGCCGCTGGAATGCCGCAATCGGGTGAACACATCGTAGCCCCCCGCCCGCTCGCCCACGAATCCCCTCTCCACCGCCTCCAATAAATCCACCTGCTCCCAGATCCGCTGCAAGTGTTCAAGCTGCGGCTCCGTCCAACCCGGTGCCTGCAACGCCTCCCACGTCAGCGATAAACCGAGCCCGGCCACCGAGACACGGATCATCTGCGCCACCAACGTGCATTCGTCGCGCTCCATCCGCGCCAGCGCCCCCAGCGCCTCCAGATTGCGCAACGCCTCCTCCATCCGCCTCCGGTGCAAATCTTCCTCTGCCGCGCCCACCAACCACTGCGCCGCCTTGCGGATAGCGACGAAATTTACTCTTCGAGTTGCGAACACATTCGTGTATGGACCTTCAGGGCCTCACGGATCTCCTGCAATGTGCTTTCCACGGACCGCAACTGCGCCCCCAGCTCTTCCCATGTGCCGCCTCTACCCGACGCAGCCAGATTCATCCAACTTAAGTCGGTTTCCCTCCAGGCAACGATCGCCTGTCCTGGCCGGCAGTATTTACGCGGCTCCAACAACTCGGGGTTCAGCCGAACCTCCGCCAGCTTGGCCATCGCGTTCGTGATAACGGCGTGTGAGTCAATGCTGTTCGCCTCCCGTCTGGGGCTAAGTTCTGCAAACGTTAACTTCTCTCCATTAGCACGGAGCACCGACTCATAACTCCGCAGAGCGCTCCGGCTCGCGGATCGCGCCCCCAGGAGCACTGTCACCCCCAGCACCAGTCCCAGTAGCCCTAATGGAACCAGAACCCGTAAGAGCTTGTTCATAGACTAGAAATCCGGCTATTGCCTTGGAAAACACCATCGAGCCCGCATAGTTGCTCGCGGTCCTACCACTGGCAACCCCCAACCGAACATCCCTATCACGCTTCAGCGTAAACCACCTCACTTCGACACACTCGCCAGTGTCGGCGGGCAATTGGCGTTGGGAACTCCGGTCACGCGCTCAGGCACACCCGGCAGCCACGCAGTCTCAACTTGCACCCTCCAAAACCGCCACTGCGGCCGCGTAGGCCTGTGTGTGGGTCAGGCTGATCAACACATGCCGGGCTCCCCGGGCCTGCAGCAGCTTCTGCCCCCCGCCGTGCAAGATCACGAACGGCTCGCCGCTTTCCTTGCGCCCAACCTCCATGTCTTGCCAGCCGAGTTGCGCGCCGATACCAGTGCCAAAAGCCTTGGAGATGGCCTCCTTTGCGGCGAACCGCGCGGCCAAAAACGGCGCCGGGGCCTTGTAGGCCAGGCAATAGCTGATCTCGTTCGGATGCAGAATCCGGTTCAGGAATCGCTCGCCAAACTTCTCGTGCGAGGACTGAATACGCGCAACCTCGATGATATCAATGCCGATGCCGAGGATCATGTCGGCAGTCTAAAGTCCAGGGTCTTGAGTCTAAAGTCCAAAGTCGGGTCGTATTGAGCCTTCAGCCTTAAGCCTTATTCCGCTCAGCAACGATAGTTTTCCATCAATCTCAGCATCTCTTCCACCGCGACCCTCAGCCCCACCGTAATAGCGCGGCTAACAATGCTGTGACCGATGTTCAATTCGACCAGGTGCGGCACCTGATACAGCACCGATAGGTTCTGGTAATTCAAGCCGTGCCCGGCGTTGACCTTTAGCCCGAGCGCGTGCGCCTGCTTTGCTCCCGTTATCAGTCGGTCGAGCTCCAGCCTGCGTTGCTGCTCGTGGTTGAACGCTTCCGCAAAAGCCCCCGTATGCAGTTCAATGAACTGGCTCCCGGTGCGTGCCGCAGCCTCAATTTGAGGCGGATCGGGCGCGATGAACAAGCTGACCTCGATTCCGCCGTCGTTCATACGCTTGCGGGTCTCGGTAATCGCCTGCTCGTTGCCGGCCACATCCAACCCGCCCTCGGTCGTGACTTCCAGCCTCCGTTCCGGCACCACGCAGACGATGTCCGGTTTGAGTTTAAGCGCAATGGCAACGATCTCAGGAGCATTGGCCATTTCCAGGTTTAGCCGAGTCTTGATGAGCTCGCGCAGCTTCCAGACATCCCGGTCCTGGATATGGCGCCTATCCTCCCGCAGATGGGCGGTTATGCCGTGCGCGCCGGACGTCTCGCAGATAAGCGCGGCGGCCACCGGGTCGGGCTCGCCGTGCCCGCACCCCCGATAACGCGCCTCACGCACCGTGGCCACATGGTCAATGTTCACACCCAGCTTTAACATAGACCGCCAATATGGTTTAGCCGCCGGGCGGTTAGCAACCTGGAAACCAGTCAGAAAAGACGCCGCGATGGATGCTGGAGGCGCCACCAACCTGAGAGAGCAAGAAAACCCAGAGTTAAGACGAATCCGCAGAGCACTCCGGAGATTCGCAGTTGCCGATCCCCGCTGCCCTCTGGTTCCATGTCCCGTGCTTACAACGCGGTCGTTCCTCAGGTTTTGGCTGCCCGTGCTGGTCTGGATGGCGGTTATCTTCACAGCGTCCAGCGACCGGATGTCTTTCCTACATTCCTCACGGTTCATTGGGCCGCTCGTAAAGTGGTTGTTCCCTCATTTATCAGAAGTGGCCTTCCACGGCGTGGTCGTGGGTGTCCGCAAGTGCGCACACCTGGCTGAATACACAGTGCTGGCACTCTTGCTCTGGCGTGCGTTACACAAACCGGCTCAGCCGGGCCGCCCCTCTTGGCGGTGGTCAGAGGCTGGCCTCATCCTGGCCCTGGTGGCGCTTTACGCCGCAAGTGATGAAATCCACCAGGCGTTTGTCCCTTCTCGCGAGGGGGCGGTGCTCGATGTCCTGCTGGACACGACTGGCGCTGCGTTAGCTTTGCTGGCCTTGTGGTGTCGCAGCCGGTTGCGAAGGCGCCGGTTGTAGGGCGAAGGAGCGGCCCTGCCAAGGGTTTGGTCCATTGGCCCGTAGCGTGGCTTCACTGGATGCTGCTTCCATACCGTGAGTCAATTGCCTGTGAGTCAATTGCCTTGCCCCCAATTTCGGTTATGATTCAATCCAAATAGCACTTTTATGATGTTCTGCTGTTTACCGGGGTGGACCCGCCTCCCGCTCATCCTCTTGGTTACGTCGCTGCCGATAGGGGTCCTGGCGCAAACCAACGGGGTACTCCGCGAGGTCTATACCGGCATCGCTGGCACCGCGGTGTCGGACCTGACCAACAGCCCCTCCTTCCCGAACAGCCCCGCCTCGACCTCCATCCTGAACACCTTCGAGGCGCCAACCGACGTGGATGATGAATACGGACAGCGCCTGACGGCCTACGTGGTTCCGCCCACGACCGGCAATTACGTCTTTTGGATAGCCAGCGACGATAATTCGGCCCTGTTCCTGAGCACCGACAGCTCCCCGGCAAACAGACGTCAGGTTGCTTCGGTGTCCGGTTGGACCAATCCCCGCGAGTGGACCAAGTATCCCGAGCAGATCTCGGCGCCCGTAGCCCTGACCGCCGGGCAAAATTACTACATTGAAGCCCTGATGAAGGAAGAAGGCGGCGGGGATAATCTGGCGGTGCGTTGGCAATTGCCCAGCGGGGTCATCGAGGAGCCGATCTCGGCCAACCGGTTGATCGTCTATGGCCTGGGGCCGCCCCAGATCACCAAGCAACCCGCCAATGCCACGGTAATCGAAGGTGGCAGCGCAACGTTCAGCGTGCAATTGGCGCGCTTGGTGGGAGCGACTTACCAGTGGCTGCGCGGCGCCGCCAGCATCCCGGGAGCGACGAATTCCTCCTATACCATGGGCCCCGTGGCGCTTTCAGATAGCGGCGCGCAGTTCAATTGCTACATTGCCAATGCCCAGGGCAGCACCAACAGCAGTCCTGCGACCCTCACCGTCCTGCCCGACACCACGCCACCCACGCTCGTCTCGGTGGCCAATCTCGGCGACGACACGCTGCTCACGATTCTTTTCTCCGAGCCGGTGGAAGCTGCCAGCGCGACCAATCCTCTTAACTACAACATCAACAATGGGGTGTCGGTCAGCGGCGCCTCTTTTGGAGGCGACACGCGGTCCATCGTGCTGCACACCAGCCCCATGCAGGACGGCGCCCTCTACACCCTCACCGTCAACAACGTGCGCGATCGGGCCGCCACACCTAACACGATCGCGCCAAACACACAGCGCACGTTTACCCTCGATTTCACACCCCTGGACATTTCCAGCCTTAGTCTGAACCGGGAGCCGATCGGCCCGTGCAGCCGGCGCACGGGGCTGGTGATCTCAGAGATAATGTACCATCCCACCAATTGCCCGGACGGGAAGGTGCTCGAGTTCATCGAGCTGTATAACTCGCAAGTCTTCGCCGAGGACATCAGCGGCTACCGTTTGAGCGGGCAAGTGGATTACACCTTCCCGACCAATAAGACGATTGCCGCCGGGGGTTACCTCGTCGTGGCCCCAGTGCCCGCGGATGTGCAGAGCGTTTACGGCATTAGCGGCGTGCTGGGTGGGTTCACCAACCGGCTGTCGAACGGGTCGCGCACCATTCGCCTGCGCAATGCTTTTGGCGCGGTCTTGCTTGAAGCCAACTATTCCGGTGACTCACCCTGGCCGATAGCGGCCGCCGGAGCCGGCCACTCGCTGGTCCTCGCCCGGCCAACCTACGGCGAGGCCAACCCCGAAGCGTGGGAAGCCAGCGACCGTGTCGGCGGCTCGCCTGGCGCCGCCGAGACCACGGCCTACAATCCCTATCAATCCGTAGTCATCAACGAGTTCCTGGCCCACACCGATCCTCCCGATTACGACTATGTCGAGCTCTATAATTACAGCGCCTCTCCCGTGGATCTCACCGGCTGCATTCTGACCGACAAAGCGGATACGAACCTCTTTGTACTGCCGAGCGTCACGATCCCAGCACGAGGCTTTCTGGTGTTTTACGAGACCAACATGGGTTTTGCCCTCAGCGCCGAGGGCGAGAGCATCTACTTCAAAGACCCTGCCGGGACCAAGGTCATTGATGCCGTCCGCTTCAAAGGACAGGAGAACGGGGTAGCGACGGGCCGTTACCCGGATGGGGCGCCAGGCTTTTGCCGCCTGCGGGCCAAGACCCCCGGTATGAGCAACGCCCGGGAGCTGGTCAGCGACGTCGTGATCAACGAGCTGATGTATAACCCAATCAGCGGCAACAGTGAGGACGAATTCATCGAGCTTTACAATCGCGGCTCCAGGGCGCTGAACCTGGCAGGATGGAGATTGAGTGATGCCGTTTCGTTCACGTTTCCTTCCAACGCGGCGATCCCGGCCGGCGGTTATCTCGTCATCGCCAACAAGGCGTCGCGCCTACTGACTAACTACACCGGGCTGAGCGCGGCCAACACGTTGGGCGATTATGGAGGCGCACTGGGAAACGGCGCACGGCTGGCGCTGAGCATGCCAGACGAGGTGGTCACGACCAACGGCGAGGCACGAGTAACCAATGTGATTCATATCACGATGGACGAAGTCACCTTCAAGCGCGGCGGGCGTTGGGGCAAATGGGCCGATGGCGGCGGCGGCAGCCTCGAATTGGTGGATGCGCACAGCAATCACCGGCTGGCCAGCAATTGGGCCGACAGCGACGAGACGACCAAGAGCGGCTGGACCAATATCGAGTACACCGGCGTGCTCGATAACGGCAACGGCGCGGCTGATTCCCTCCAAATCTTCCTTCAAGGGGCCGGTGAATGCCTGGTTGACAATGTCGAAGTCTTTGCCTCCGGCGGGGCCAACCTCCTCGCCAACCCGAATTTCGAAAGCGGCTTCGACAACTGGTACCCGCAAGGCACCCACGACCAGTCCTACTGGCAAACCACCGGCGGCTACGGTGGAGGCAAATGCCTGCACATCGTGGCCACTGGGCGCGGCGATACCGGCGCTAACCGGATGCGGACGCCGTTAACCACCACGCTGGGTGCGGGTACCGTGGCCACCATCCGCGCCAAGGTGCGTTGGCTCAAAGGTAACCCCGAAATACTGCTGCGGCTCCATGGCGATTGGCTCGAAGCGTTCGGGAATATTGCGGGTGCTCGCAACCTGGGCACGCCCGGGGCCGCCAACAGCCAGGCCCGAGCCAACACCGGACCGGCTATCCACGACGTCTGCCACCGCCCCATTCTGCCCGCCGCCGGCCAGGCGGTGACGGTCCGGGCACAGGTCGGTGACCCGGACGGCCTGGCGGCGCTCGTGCTCAGGTACCGCGTGGACCCAGGCACAAATTACACCGACCTGGGCATGACCTACAACGGGGCTGGCATCTACACGGCCACCATCCCTGGTCAAGGTGCGAGCGCCCTCGTCGCCTTCTGCATCCGGGCCGCTGACAACGCCTCCGTCCCCGCAACCTCGCAGTTCCCCAACGACGCCCCTGCGCGCGAGTGCCTCGTGCGGTTCGGAGAAAGCGTCCCCAGCACTGGCCGGGTTGGCACTTATCGCTTCTGGATTACACAGGCCTCCAACAACCGCTGGACCACGCGCGAAAAGAACAGCAACGAACCCCTCGACGCCACGTTCGTCTATGGCAACAGCCGCGTCGTATATAATATCGGCGCGCTTTATAGCGGCAGCCCCTGGCACACCCCCGGATACAACGGACCCCTGAACAACATCTGCGATTATGTGCTGGCGTTCCCCGAGGACGACCTGATGCTCGGCACGACGGATTTTGTCCTGGCGAGCCTCGGCAACCTCGACAACGACAACACTGCCCAGCGCGAGCAAGCCGCTTTTTGGATGCTGGGCAAGCTGGGCGTGCCCACCCTCAACCGGCGCCATGTGAACCTCTTCGTCAACGGTGTACGCCGCGGCCTGGCGTACGAAGACGCCCAGCAACCCAGCTCCGAGGTCGTCCATGAGTGGTTCCCCGACGATCCCAATGGCGACTTGCATAAGATCGAAGACTGGTTCGAATTCGACACCACAGGTGACGCGCAACTCTTTAACGTGGACGCCACTCTGCAAGACTTCACCACAACCGGGGGCGCCAAGAAACTGGCGCGGTACCGCTGGAACTGGCGCAAGCGTGCCGTTAACGACTCCGCAAACGACTACGCCAAGCTCTTTGAAATAGTCAACGCCGTCAACGCGACGCAGCCCGAACCTTACAACACCCAGGTCCAGCGGGTGATGGACTATGAGGAATGGGCGCGCGTTATGGCCCTCGAGCACCTGGTCGGCAATTGGGACAGCTACGGGTACAACCGCGGCAAGAACATGTACGCCTACAAACCTGAGGCCGGGAAATGGACGCTGCTGGCCTGGGATATTGATTTTGTCCTGGACAACGGAGGAGACCCCGCGACGACCGACCTGAACCCGGCCTCGATGCCAATGAACGAGCCGGTCATGAGGACGCTGCTGACCTTCCCGCCGGTTCAGCGGGCCTGGTGGCGCGCGTTGCAGGACGCGGTGAATGGTCCGATGGCGTATGCCAACGTCTCGGCCATGATGAACGCCAAGTACCAGGGCCTGGCCGCGGCCGGCCTGTCAGTGGCTGCTCCAACTGGGCCGCTGTCATATATCTCGAGCCGTCGCACCTATATTCAGGGCTTGCTCTCGAGCGTGGCGTCGCCCTTCTCGCTGTTGACCGCCAGCTTCAGCACCAACCGCAATTACATCTCGATCCTCGGAACCGCGCCCATTTCGGTCTGCACGATCACCATGAACGGCGTCACCTTCCCGGTGACGTGGACCAGCATTTCCAATTGGACCGCCAAGGTCGCGCTCGGAACGGGCGCTAATGTCCTGAATATCGCCGGTCTTGACCGCGCCGGTAACCCTGTAGCCGGCGCAACCGGAAGTGTGACCGTCACCTATACTGGGGCCACCGAACTGGCCCAGGATCACATCGTCCTCAATGAGATCATGTATAACCCGGCACTGCCGGATACGGGCTTCATCGAGCTTTATAATACCTCGGCGACGTGCGCCTTTGACCTGTCGGGATTTCAGTTGAAGGGCGCCGACTTCACGTTCGCTGGTGGGACTGTGATTGCCCCGACCGGTTTCCTGGTGATCGTGAAGGATGCGTCGGCATTCGCGGCGGCGTACGGGAGTTCCATCCCGGTGGCCGGAGAGTTCAGCGGTGCGCTAAAGAATTCCGGGGAGACCTTAAAGCTGGTGCAACCGGGGGCCACACCCGAACAGGACGTCGTTATTGACGAGGTGACTTATGATAGCGCGCCTCCCTGGCCCGCGGCCGCGAACGGCTTTGGACCATCCCTCCAGTTGATTGACCCAACCCAGGATAACAATCGTGCGATGAACTGGGCGGTCGGCACCTCGAACGCGCCGCCTCCAAGCCCGCAGTGGCAATACGTGAGCCAAACCGGCACGGCGCAGTCGCCTATCCTACTCATCTGCATGCATGGCACCGCGGGGGATGTTTATGTTGATGACCTCATGCTGGTGGCCGGGCCTCAGCCGGAAGTGGGGACCAATCTGTTGGCCAATGGAGATTTTGAGAGCGCCCTCACGGGCCCCTGGACGGTCTCGACGAACATGACCGGCTCGGTCATCAGCGCCGCGGTCAAGCATTCCGGCAACGCCAGCTTGCACGTCATCGCCACCAGCCCTGGGGATTCCATCCCTCTGTCCATCTGGCAAGACACCGCGCCGATTGTCACCAACGGCACCTACACGTTGAGCTATTGGTACCTGCCGAGCACTAACGGCGCTCAGTTGCTCCTCCGACTTTCAAAAAGCACCGCCAGTAACGGTGATATTTACAGCTTGCAGAATATTCAGCCGTCCCCGGTGGCGAACCTGGCCACTGCGACACCCGGCGCCGTCAATACGGTCAGAACCAACCTCCCGGCATTCCCGCTGTTATGGCTCAACGAGATCCAGCCAAATAATCTCACAGGAATCCGCAACAACTTCAACGAGCGCGATCCGTGGGTCGAACTATACAACTCAGGTCCGACGGCCACGGATTTGACCGGTTACTACCTGACCGATACCTACAGCAACCTGGTAAAGTGGCCGTTCCCGTCCGGCAGCACCATCAACCCCGGCCAGTTCCGGTTAGTATGGCTCGACGGCCAGCCGGGCCAGACCAGCGGCACGAACCTCCACGCTAATTTCCGCGCTTCCAGTACAAACGGTTCAATGGCCCTGAGCTACGTTTACGGCGGTGTGACGAATGTGATCGACTACCTCAATTACGGACCGATCAACAATGACCGCTCCTTTGGCGCTTATCCGGACGGCACGCCGAGCAAACGCCACACGCTATACTACCCGACCCCGGGCGGACCGAACAGCAACTCCTGGCCATTGATGCCCGTGGTGATTAATGAATGGATGGCCAGCAACAACCACGCCTATGTGGACCCGGCGAGCGGCAAATACAGCGATTGGTTGGAGCTTTACAATGCGGGCCCAACGGATGCGGATCTGGCCGGTTATTACCTGGCCAACAGTGTTACCAACCCGACGCAATTCCTCATCCCGCCGGGCTACACAGTTCCCGCTGGTGGATTCCTGCTGGTGTGGGCGGATAGCGATACGTCGTTGAACCAATCGCAGGACCCCGCGCTGCACGTAAACTTCAAGTTGTCTGCGGGCGGCGAGACGATTGCTCTTTTCACACCGGGTGGCTCGCTGATTGATAAAGTTGTATTTCCCCAACAAACCAATGACATCAGTCAGGGTCGCTGGCCAGATGGCAACAGCGGGCAGTATTATTTCATGCCCGCCTCCACACCGGGCTGGGGTAACGTGCTCGACATTCCGACCAATCACCCGCCGGTTCTGGCCGCCATTCCCGACCAGGTAGTGTACCAGGGCTCGACGCTAACGCTCACTGCAACCGCCTCAGACCCGGATGTGGGCGATACCCTCAGCTACTCGCTCGACCTGGGGGCGCCGCCAACAGCCGCGATCAATCCCAGCAGCGGCCTCTTTGTGTGGACCCCCACGCAGGCCAACCCGCCGGCCTCCTACCTCGTAACCGTGCGGGTGACCGACAGCAGGTCACCGCCTCTGAGCGACACGACTACGGTTGCGATCAATGTGCTGGCGCCGCCAGTATTCCAATTCACCTCGGCTAGCATCGGGTCCAATGGCGCCTTCAGTCTCACCTGGGGTTCTCAGCCGCAAAAAACGTACCGCGTCTCCTTCACCTCGGACCTGGCGCAAGGCAACTGGACACCCCTCGAGGGCCTGACCGCCACGGGGACGGAACTATCGTTCACCAACGACGTGATGGGTGTCACTCAGCGCTTCTACCGAATTGAACTGCTCAATCCCTGACGCTATCCCATGGTATCGCCACTCGCCAGGAATGCGCGCATCAATCGGACGAAGATCGCAGTGATGGACCTGCACGACCGCGGGAGCGATGTGCAGTTTTGGCGCCGGCAGCCGGTCGCGAAACGCCTTGAAGGAGTGGAACTACTGCGCCAGATTGCGCACGCCTATGATCCCGCTGCCGCGCGACTTCCAAGACTTCTTGCGGTTGCTAAACGCGCCAGTGGCAGACAAAAGGATTTGGCGGACGTCGAGGCCTTGACTTTCAAGGCGCCTCGCGCTCGACGAGCCCGCCGGCAGCAAAGGCTGGGATGAGACCTGGCGTCGCCGAAGAGCGCGCTTAGAGAGCAAGATCCGTGGATTTGGACTTTGGCCCTTGGACTTCTTCCAAAATGGACTCGAACCGGATTGGCGTTTCCAATACGTAATGCTGGTATGAACAACGAACCCACCTCGGCCAAATGCCGGCTTTGTGACCGGATGCTTGGCAAACGCCAAATGACCAAGCATCTCAAGGCCTGCTGGGAACACCACACGGTAGCCGTGCCCGGCAAAGCGACTCCACGCCGGTTTCATCTGGTCGTGGAAGCTCGTCACGGGCCTGATTACTGGCTGCATTTGCAGGCGTCCGCCAAATGCACTTTCGGCGACCTCGACAGCGTTCTCCGCTCTATCTGGCTGGAATGTTGCGATCATCTGAGCGCCTTCGAGTTTCCCGTCAAACGGAAACTGCATCGGCACGCCACACGAAACGATATCGCCGCGCTTTTCCAGCAGTTAGTCCGAGAAGCCCCGCCTTCATTCTCCGATGATGATGCATCCGACGACGAGCTAATGGACAAGCCCTTGGGCAGCAAACTCGAGGGTGAGTTCTGTGATGCTTGGGCCGGCCGGCACGATTGCGGCGAGGAAATGCTTGCACCCCTGATCAACTCCCCCCGAACCGGCGTCTGCGGCTATGGTGGCCCTTCCGTCGAACCTTGAGCCCCGGCGAGGGGCTGCGTATCCTAGCTCGGGGCGCATTCCATCTGACCCTCAACCGCAGCCCGGTTAAGCATCGGCAGCCTGACGCACTCGGCGGGGTTGTCGCAACGGCTCGGAGAAAGCCGGCTCGTCCCACCAACCGCCCAATACCTCATGAAGACATGACAACCCCTTTATTTACTTATTCACTTCGGGCTTGTAGTTCGCGGCAGTAGCCATCCGATGTCACGGTCAGTAGGGGAGGTCGGTCTGGAACCCGCAGGCAGGAGCTGGCCGGGAATCAGGAGCGGCTGTGTGGAGGGCTCCAGCCATTTGTGGATTTCAACGTGGCCATCGGCGAAGGATAGCGCGCCGGCGCCGGCATGGTAGCCGGCGGGATAGTCATTGATGGCGTAATGAACGGCGACATCCACGACAAAGAAGCCGTCGTTGATTGAGTCTTCGCGCTCATCGATGAACACCCAAGCCTGGCTGGGCGATGGGTCGGTTAACTGGGAGAAGGTGGCGAATTCGCGGAACTGCGTCCCGGCGATGTTGATGTCAGGACCCCCACCCATGAACCCGTTCATGGAGACGCTACGCACGCGGCGCAGTTGCTGGCGTTCAATGGTCACTGTGCTTTTGTCCCCCGGGCAGTGGTACACCGCCGGGTTCTTGACGTAGCCGCCGATCGAGCCGAAAGGCGCATACGCCGCTCCCACCAGCATCGCCGTGTTGGTGCAATCGGTCAGGTCATCCACTTCGCCGTCCAGCCACATTTGGCCGGCGACCCAGCACGGAATTTCGGCCGATTTGCCGGCTGTGTTTCCACCGTGATTGAGCGGGAGGTGGTCGTGGAATTCGCCGGCGTACATCGTCCAGCCGAGCTGGAGTTGCCTGAGGTTATTCAGGCAGGAGGTGCCCTGGGCCTTCTGTTTGGCTTTGTTAAAAGTCGGCAGGAGCAGTGCGGCAAGAATCGCAATGATGGCGATGACCACCAGGAGCTCGATGAGCGTAAACGCGCGTTGGTCCTTCATCGGTATGCCGGGGCGTTCTTGGGTTCGCTTGCGGAGGTCGTTCGACTTTCAAATATCCGGGTCAAACCAGTAACCTCAGCGTGTTGGACTTTGGATTTTTGCTGAGCTCTTGGACTGGATCCAATCGATGTCCACGATGTTGGGAGAGGACCAACCACGGAACTCGATGCCGTAGGTCCGGGCGTCACGCCATTTGTGAATCTCTGAGTGGCCGTCCGCGTACGACAAGCTGCCGGCTTTGTTGTGGTAGCTAGCCATACAATCAATGGTGCGCTTCCCGGGCCAGTTCAGCGGATCGTACGTGTCCATGTCGATCGCGAAGAAGGCGTCGTTGATCGTGGGCCCCTCATCGATAATGACGAACGTGTTGACCGGCCCAGGCCGAACCAGGCTGCTAGTTTTCGGGTAGCCGAAGTAATCCGTTTGCCAGAGAGACAACCCGTTGTTCCCGACCCCAATATAGCAGTTCATGGAATAACTCCGGCAGCAGGGCTTGCCTGCATACTGGGACCAGGTGCAAACCCGATGGTCCCCGGGACAGTGGAACAGCCCCGGCGTTCCCACCGAGGTTTTATGCTTTATGTAAGGAGCCAAAGGGCTCCTGTCCAGGCAACGGTTGTATTCACGAAATCAGGGTCGCTGGGGTCCTCAACGTCGCCCTCCATCCACTTCCGCGAGCGGATCACGTTCTCGTTATAGTCGCTCGCATACATATTCCAGGCCAGGGTGATCTGCCGGGTCTGGTTCATGCATTGGGCGGCCTGGCTTTTAATTTTCGCCAGGCTCAGCGCCGGCAGCAACAGGGCGGCCAAAATGGCGATAATCGCAATAACGACGAGCAACTCGATTAGCGTGAATCCGCCAGACTTGCGGCCGTGGGGAGCGGCAACTTTGAGTCCGCCGAAACGAATCGCGCCGTTCGATACAGCCATCCGGACAGAATGGTGTTGGGACTTAACGCGCCCGCCTTGCGCGCCAGAATGACGAATACGGCCTGCGTGACATCTTCCGCCAGCTCCGGGTGACGCACCTGCCGCAGTGCCGCCGAATAGACCAGATTGACGTAACGCGCGACGAGCGTCTCGAAAGCGCTTTCAGATCGGTTGGCGGCGTATTCCCGCACCAATTCCATGTCATGGCCCATCATCCATCAAATACATGGGCGCTTGAAAGGAAAGGAGACAATTATCTTCTGCAACCCCTCAGATCGGAAAGGCGTTACGGCCACCCCGAGGCCACCCTGAAGCCACCCGAAAGATAAGGCAGAATGCAGAATGAAGAATGTAGAATAGACGGCCAAAGCCACCTACATGCGAGCTCCAGGCCAGACGGAAGCTGCGCGGGAAGCAGCCCGCCCCTTTATTTCATACCGTTGCCAGGCGGCGGCGCGGCAGAAGAGGCGGGGCGGTTGAGTTATTCGTAGCGGAGGGCGGCCATGGGTTGAATGGTCGCGGCGCGGCGGGCGGGGATGTAGCAGGCGAAGAGGGCGGCAACGGTCAGGCAGAGAGGTCCAATGGTGAAGGCGAGCGGATCTATGGCCTGGCTGTCGTAAACCACACTGCGGAGGACGAACCCGACGCCCAAGGCCAACAGCAGCCCAAGCGCGACGCCCACGGCAGTGAGCACCACGGCCTGCTTGAGCACTTTGGACACAACGTCGCGGGCTGTGGCGCCGAGGGCGATGCGGATTCCGAACTCGCGAGTGCGGCGGGCCACAATGTAGGCATTGACGCCATAGACCCCGACGACGGCGAGAATGAGCGCCAGCGCGCCAAAGGCCCCGAAGAGCCGGGCAGCCGTGCTGATGAACCAGACCATCAAGCCTTCCTCGTGGAAGCGGCGCATGGTTTGAATGGAAACCAGCGGAAGGTCGGGCTGGGTGGCACGGATCGTCTCACGCACGGATTTGAGGACAGCAAATTCCCCTTCGGGGGAGAGAGGCTTGAACCGCAGATGCAGGTTAACGCTGGACCGGTGGTCTTGTCCGAACGGGACGTACGCGTGCGACGAAGAGGATTCCTCGGTGAGGTCGTTCCGGATGCCGGGTACGATGACGACGATCTGGACCGTGCCGCATTTGCCCGAGAGCTTGACGTTCCTGCCGAGAGGGTCCTGACCCGGCCAGAGCTCATGGGCCAGCGGCTCATCAATGATCGCGACGTGAGAGCTGGAGTGGGCGGCGACTTCGGTCGCATCAAACTCACGGCCGCGCAGCAAGGCGAGACCGAGTGTTTTGAACTAATCGGTGCCGACAATATTGAAGGAAGCATTCAGGGCTTTATTTGCGCCCTTGGAATTGGTAACCGAACTTGAGTCCGGGCCGGTGGCGAGCTTTTCCCCGCTACAGCCGTCGCTGAAGACGCCAAAAGGGACCGGGTAACCCAGCGACGCCGATTCAACGCCCGGCAGGGCACGGAGGCGCTCAACCAACTGGAGGTTATCCTGCTGGCCTCTGGTCTCGTCAAAGCCGGCGAGGGCGGCATCCGTTTCCACGAGAGCCAGGTGGTCGACACTGAACCCGGGATTCGCGCGAGCGGCATTGAGCGCACCTTTGGCGAAAAGCCCGGCGCTAGTGAGCGGTGCGATGGACAAAGCCAGTTGGCCCACCACCAGAAAACTGCGCAATGAGAAGAGTCCACGCCCGGACCGCCCCTGCATTTCGTCACCCACCTGCTCCTTCAAATGAGCGTTCAAATTGATGCGCGACAACTTCCAGGCGGGGCCGAGGCCGAAGACCAGCACGCTGAGCAAGCAAGCCACCGGCTCCGGCTATTAGCGAAAACAGAAGGCCCTCGGTCTAGAGCTGCCGCACCAGGCGAAGCCGTCCAGCACCGGGGGCGAGGAGGATCGCGATCTCGCGGCGGCGCGAGGCACTGCGCGCCAGAAGCATGTTGGCCAAATTGAAGCCGGCAATCAGGAGCACGGCACCGGAAACGCCGAGCAGCAGGGCTCTGAGGGGAGTTTGTCCTATATCAAGCGTGCTCCGCCATCAGTGCGGGAAGGCGACCGCATTGAAGGCGAATCAAATCCTGCCAAACATCTCAGCGACCTGAACTACCGCGTCGGGAAACGCCAGCGGCGCGACCCTGACGCCGGCCCGCAAGGTCCTCTGAGACCCATGCCCCGAAAAGTGGGGTTCCCAAAACACTTCCAGCGTCTGGCCGCGAAGGTCTAGTATCCAGACCTCTGGAATCGCCTCCCGGCCATACGCGGGCAGCTTCTCGTTGCAGTCGAAGTTCAGCGAGGCGTCGGCCACCTCGATCACCGGTTCACATCTTCCGGCCGAGGATGGCGGCTGGTATAGTCATCCTCGGCCGGCTTAAGCAGCGTCAGGTCTGGTTGCGGCTCGGAGGATTCATCCAAGTACACCGGGTTCTGGGCGGAGACCAACCAGCGGCCGGCTGAAAGCCTGCTGAATAGCCGAATCAACCGGTTTACCGATCCACCGTGCAACAGTCCAATGGGTGACATATCAATGATCCTCCCGTCCAGTAGCTCGACCCTCGTGCCAGGCTTGAGCACGCCGGTTTCCCCCATCCGGTGATAATCCGCGACGGTAAAGCGATGTTGTGCCTTGACCACCATGGAAGTAAGTTGTCCGAGCGTTCCGCCGTTGGCAAGCCAGCCTGCCCCTTCTTTCTTTTCCTGCGCGGACTTTAACAGGGATCAGCCGGAGATTGGAATTCGAGCTGTGTGCATCGTTCGGTGGCCCCCGCAGGCTGGGCTTGGAGGTGACCTGGGCGAGGGGGGCCGGAACGGTCTGGGCGCCTTTCGTTGTGCCACTCTGTGCCCGCGCTGCAATCCACTTGATCAGGAACGTTATTCTGTTCCGCTAAGGTGGGAGGATCGGCCGTGGGCGGCACTGCTCCGGCGGGGTAATGGGGGTATGAGCGGGAGAAGAAACCCCTAGCCCTTCACAACGTCAGGGGCGCAGCAATGAAATAATGGTTCGGAACTTGGTGGTATTATCACCTGGGTCCTGCATGGAGGCGTCGTTGTCACCCGGGTCCCACAGTTTGGGGTCAAAGGCCTGTTTGGTGGTGCTGAAGGAGACGTGGAAATCACCCCAGAGGGCGTTGAGGCCGATCGGGTTGCGTGCAGTGGTATGGGGCCGGGTATTGACGGTGTAGATCAAGTCAGTGGTCAAGGTCCGAAGGCATACCAGTTGCGAGGTCTTTTTGGCCACCAGCGACCAAAGCTCCTGGCCAGCCGGGGGATTGGCCTTGGCCCGCTGGTTGCTTTGGGGGTAGTACATGTAGTTGCCGCGGATGCGGCGGCTCGCAAAAGCCCACGCATTGGACTGGGATGCCATGTCTGAGGATCAGCGGGAAGCTTTTGTTGACGACCTCCTCCGCGAATCGTGAACGCGATTCCCCGCGTCGTCTTCGACACGAACATTCTCTTTACTTTGTCCGTAGGAAAGTATGGGCAACTCAAGATCGTCAGGGCGGCCGACTTTCTGGATTCCATTCTCAAGCCGCCCGGTGCCTGATGCCAGCAGCCCTGGACTGGCTGACGCCGATTGGGGCCCAACTGGAAACCGAGCTTGCGGCGCAATGCCAACTCCGACGTGGGTGACAGGTTAAGCACACCCTCAAGCCTTCCTTGGCCGACAAACGCCCCATGCTCCAGCAGGTCGCGCGAGAACCCTTCCTGAGCACCCGCACCTCCAGAGTCGCCTCACCGATGCCGACATCACCTTCCAGTAACTCGTGGAAGACACCCGGCGCGAGCCGGCGCCGTCAGAGGCCCCATCACGGCTCATAGGCAAGCTGCTCTTTTCTCTCGAAACGGCGCTGTCGTCGTTACTCTTCACGACCGGTCGATCAAGGTATGGAACCCACCAACGAGGTCCTTTAAAGCGGAATTCCCTCAGGGATGTCCTTTTCTCTCCAGTCGGTCACTGGCTCGCCACGAAGACGCTGAAGAGCCTCCTGCTCCTGGATGGTTCAGGAGGCCGTGATACAGGGGAGAAGACCGCTTTGGGAAACAACCCGGCCGATCGGTGAAAAAATCAAGATCCCACCAGTTCCCACCGGGCTATTCGTTCTTAAAAATCTGGAGAAAAACGTTTTCGACCACTGGGGTATCCATAATCAAGCTGGATTTAGTCCAACTAATCTGAATCAAATTGGTGGAGATGGCCACCTGATTCGCAGCACTGCCGTCCGCCTGACCCGTCCACACCCAATCTTGTGTCTCGGTCTTAACAGAAAACCCAGAGGGTTTGCCAAAACAATCAACACTTCTGGTGGTAGTTGTAATCACGTCCACCGGGCCGTGGAACAGCCCAGCGATGCTGCCCGCAGAGGAGATCATCGTCACATTTGTGCCGGTAAGCATCAGTTGTACGCTTTGCACGTCGTTTGTCCGAAACGCCATCGCGTTCTTCTTCATCACCGAGCTTAATCCATTCGGATAATCCGCGGCGCCTTCACAACCCCAGCTCTCATCGGTCGAACTGCCTTTACTGACGGCGAGCCAACTACGCGCCAACTCCAGCAAGAAAATGTGGGAGTCAGCCGCGGGGTAAAAGTCCAGCGCTCCAGTCACAACGGCGTTTATTTCCACTTTCAGATCTCTTTTGAATGCAGTGCGTTGCATGGACGATGAGTTGTTATAATTCGTGGAGCCTTCGGCGTGGTACCAGACGGTACCGCCCCACGTTGGCGCACACGGACGAAGGAGCGGCAAGGGGAAACTGATGTGGCATGTGTTAAGATTGTCGATCGTGGCCTGTTTGAGCCTGATACAAGCCTCGTACGCTCCCGGTTTCTTCGCCTGGCAGTCGGCAAGTGACTTATCAATGCAGTCCTGAGCTGCCGAGCAAAGCTTGCCAGCCATATCCGACACGCCCTGCTTGACATCCGCTTGCGACATGCCATGACGACTTAAAAGAGATAAAAGTTGCGGGATTCGAATAATCTCCTGCTTGACCGCTGAGCAATTGCCCATAAAGACAGGCCCGTTTGGTCCATACCTTCGCTCAAGAAAACTCTCAATCGTGGCGGCAACCTGGCTCTTAACGTCCGGCGGCAAAGCGGTGTCCCCGAAAGGCAGTTTCCCCGCCTTACGCGCCTGGTTCAATTCCACCGCCACCTGTTGATTAAGTTGTTGGAAGGAACTGCGCACCGATCGATTCGCCTGCGTCTGGTAGGCTCCATTCCCGGTCGTCCCGGCTCCGTAGCTGCTGAAATGATAAATCGGGAACTGGATTCGATTGGTCCAAACCGCGTCGGGCATCAGTCCGAAATCGGTGCTGTCGGCGGAATACCAAAAACTGGCCAGCGACTCGACCGGGAACGCGGCCGGCAAATCAATGGTCAAAATGGCCGGCGTCACGAACTCGAGGCCATCGGGCTCAAACGCCACTGCCCAGATGTTGCTGCCACCAAAGGGATGTCCCTCAAGGTTGGTGACCAGGGTCATCGAGATGATTTGCGGTTCCAAAAATGCATTGGCGGGGACCTCCAGCGTGAAACGTACTCCGTACTGGTTGGTGAGGGTCAGGATCTCCTGATTGGTCGTTACGAGCATGATGACGCTCTGATCGGGATCCAGCGTTTGATGGACTTGGGGAGGCGGTACGCCCAATTCGTTGGTGCCTTCCATTGCTCGATAGAAGCTCGATGTATCAACGCTTCCGAGGGGGTCAGTGACACGCAAAACACCATTGCTGGTCACTCCGGAAAACAGAAAATTCCAGTTAGCCAGGTCGCTTGATTTTTCGAAGGTATAATTGGTTTGACTCTGGCCCTGCAATTCCAGAATGACATTGCCCTTGCCATCCAGCTTCGGCAACTGGAGGCGAGGCCCCTCAGCAAAGGCACACCATACGGTGACCAGTATCGACCCCAAAATACAAGCAACGACAGCAATCGACCAGGGTTCTCCACGGCGAGCCGGTTCCACTCCAGGTTGCTTCATGATCATATTTCTTACTTATTATTCTATTGGGCTGGGCGTAAAGACGCACTCACGGTCGCACACAGTTAAAGAAGCGCAACCGCGAAGGTGCGGACAAAACTCGGATGGCCTGTTCGGAGCTGCACATCTGAACCTACGCCATCGGCGCGGCCCTTAGCTCACTCCGGGTCCCACATCCACCTGGGGGCGTATCTGCCATCGCCTTCGAGCGATGGAATGCCCTTCGCCGTAGCCCCGGATAGGTCTTTGCCGGGAAAGTACTGAAATCCAAAAGTACTGACGCGCAGGTCTGCGGCGTGGCAACACCGTTTAGGCAGCATGCGCGGACCTTGTGAAGGCCAAAAAGGAATGGCATTCAGCTCGCTGAGCCGAGCGAACCAGGATCACCAGTTCACGCCGGCACGTTTTGGGGTTCACCGTTCTCTACGAGCACAGGCGAGTGGTAGAATTCGATCGTCGGTTCCACTTGGAACTTTTCGCGGATCATCGGCGCTACCCGTTGCTGCATGAAGCTGCGCGCCGCTTCTTCCTCCTCCCACAGGTAAACACCACCGGCTATGTGCCCATCGGCTGACAGAAGAAACTGCTTTCGTATGAGGCCTGGCACGTTACGGAAAGCCGGCGCGGTCTGTGTAAAACCAGCTCGCATTTGGCTGGCGTTGATGTTGCTGGGAACGGCAAATCGTGTGATGACAGTGATCATATGGAGATATTTGTTTGGATTTATGACTGGTCTTAGGGTCGCGCTTCCAGAATCAGATTGAAGGGAGTTTCGGTTGCCCGGCGGCAGACACTAAACCCAGCTTCCTCAATGATCAGCTTTCGCAAACGTCTTTCGCCGGCCTGCGCCCCCAAGGCCGTGCCGGTTGGCTGGGCCAGCGAAGTGGGAACGCAGACCATCGTGGAAGCGCAGTAATACATTCGTCCGATGGGATTCAGGTTGTCTTTCAAACTGTCGCCGGCCATGGGTTCGACGAGCATGACCGAGCCGTTTGGTTTGAGGGCGGCTCGGAGGTGTTTCAAAGCTCCGACCGGGTCGCCCATGTCGTGGAGGCAATCGAACATCGTGATGAGGTCGTATTTCCCAGGCAGGTCCTTCGCTTCCCGGGTCTGGAAGCCAATATTCGGCACATGGTGTTCCTGCGCGTGCTTGCGTGCTTCTTCGATGGACTTTTCATGGAAGTCAAAGCCCTGCACCTTAGATTTAGGGAATGCCTTGGCCATGATCATCGTGGAGATGCCGTGACCGCATCCCACGTCGGCAACCTCGCCCCCTTGCTCGAGTTTCTCCACAACCCCGGTGAGAGTTGGCAACCAGGACTGCACCAGATGATTGTCGTAGCCGGGACGGAAGAAGCGAGCGACCGCGCAGGACAGGCACTCGCTCTGATCACCCCACGCGACGCCTTCACCCGTCACGGCGTCGGCGGATCAGCGCATAAGGTGCTGATGATCAGGGGAATGTAACGCTAGGCTGGACAAAGCGCACTGAGGCTGCCAAGCTCGGGGCCATGATTTGTCCTGCCCAGATAAAACG
>Ga0118677_10002286_pt1 | contig 32937 bp, 23 predicted proteins | sample AliMusrvi5mmetaG_FD_86154 | JGI IMG/M metagenome (GOLD analysis project Ga0118677, IMG submission 86154) | reverse complement strand
GGACCGGTGCCTTGCAGGGTGTCAACGAGACCAGCTGCACCCATGGCGGCTGCCAGCGTCTTGAAGGTTCCTGCGGCGACCGCGGTTTCGACGATGTCCTTCTTTTCCGCTGCGGACAACGATCCGGCGGAGAGCGCGGTGACGCTGAAGATACAGGCGAGTGATTTGAACAATGTTTTCATATATTTCTGTTAGTTTTGTGGTTGTTTGTTGGTTTGAAGTTTCGGATTTTCCACGCGGAGATCCGGTTTCATACAGGCATTCGTTCCGGAATCCGTGTTGGATTCAAAAATCGTGCGGAATTTTTTTTGACCCGATTGAGAGAGATGGAACCTGCGGCTCCGCCAACGGACGCATGGGCGTTGGCTGCTTTGGAAATCGTGGAAGCAGCCTAAGCGGCTCAGGGCGCGGCCGGCGCGTCCTGTTGTTCGACACGGGCCTTGATGATGAATCCCGGGCCGTTGGCGGAGAAGTCCACGGTTGCGGCAACCGAATATTGCGCTTCAGAGCCGATGGACAGGTCGAATTTCTCCCCGGGCGCGCACGTCACGCTGGGGCACGTCAGGAGATCGGTGCCGTGGGTTTGGCTGAGTTTCTGCAAAGTGCTCGTGACATCCTGGTTCTCCCATGTCTCGGCGTGTTGCAGGGTGTTGCGAGCGCCGGTGGCAAGGCTTTCAAGGCCCTGTTGTTGCGTGACCTCCGGGGGAGTGGCGATGGATTTGATACCAATCTGGACCACCTCCGTGCCATTCGCCAATTTGACCCGTTTGGGGGTGATGAAGGTAAACAGGTGTTTGCCATCCGCGGTGAGGTGACCGCCCGTGACGACCGATTGGGATTCGCTGACTTCCGCCTTGAACATCGAACTGACAATATCCTGGTTATCCTGGTCGAGGGGTTTGGTGATTTCCGCAAGTTCCGATTCCACCTCATGCAGATGATTTTCCCGCGCCTGGTCACTGCGACCGGTGGCCGGCCTGCGTCCATGGGCGCCGCTGTTGTCAGGTGACAACTCCGCGGCGGATTGGAACGCGGCAGCGGGTTGGGTGGCAGGGACGGGCCCCGAGGGGCCGCTGCGCAGACGGCGGATTTCCATTTGCTGATAGAAGGCTATCGCGAGGACCCCGAGGAAGGTGAGCGCGAGGAGGGTCCGGCGGATGTGATTAGGTGACATTGCTTGGAAATTGCTTTTGGGGTGTAGGCCGTTGGAAGAGCGGCTGGCCGGACCGGGGGGCGGGGAAATGGGGCTTGTAAACTAAGCTAGAGCTAACTGGAGGATTATTCCCCCAGAGCCTTGATTCCGTATTTTTCGAAGACGGTCTTAGCGGCAGCCTGCTTTTCCTTACCTTCGCGACCAAGCGACTGATAACCAGGAAGACCAGTTATCTTGCCCATGACCTCTTGAAGTTTGGCCGGATCTGCCGCCGAGTCCGTGCCCCACTGCTTGAGCGCATCGGCTTCCGTGGGGATGCCCTCGAAGATAGGAAGCATGACCTTTCCGAGCCGACCACAAAAATCCTTCAAACCCGTCACCGTATCCTTAAGGTCCGTCGGCAGCTCCTCGGTTGGCAGCTTATCCATTTCGCCAAGCATTGAGCGCATGCCGATCAGCTGGGTCGCGGGATTCTCCTCCGTTCGCTTAACTTTCATCATGTTGTTGATTTCTTCCATCTTGGCCTTAAGGGCAGAAATCGCCTCCTTTTCAGAATCACCCTCGGATGTGGGGCGGGGCTTGCGATTTCCAGAATTTCCCAGGGTTCCGAGCTCCACCCCGGATGTGGTGCGGAGTTTGGAGGCTTTCGGCGTTCCAGTCCCCCCAGACGCGGCATTGGCAGGGGGCTTTCCACTGTCCTTGCCAGGCGACTGGATCTTATACGCCACAATGGCAAGCGTAAGCAGCAACAGGAGCACCCCAAGGAGAAATGTCCGGGATGACTTTGGTTTTGGTTTCCCAGGTCTTGAAGGTGAGGTCATTTTCGTTTGGTTGTGTTGTTGTTAGCTTTCCGGATACCCACCAACTCCTCGAGCGCCTTGGCCGTATTGGCGTCGAGCGTGTTCAGGCGGTCGAGCGACAGATTCCCCTTGAACTCCGCGAGCGCCCTGGCCGTATCGGCGTCGAGCGTGGTTAGGCTGAAGAGGTTCAGAAGAGCCCCCTTGAACTCCGCGAGCGCCCTGGCCGTATCGGCGTCGAGCGTGGTCAGGCTGTAGAAGTTCAGATTAGACCCATTGAACTCCGCGAGCGCCTTGGCCGTATCTGCGTCGAGCGTGTTCAGGCCGGAGAGTTCCAGACAATACCCCTTGAACTCCGCGAGAGCATTGGCCGAATCGGCGTCGAGCGTGGTCAGGCCAATAGTCAGACCAGACACCTTGATCTCCGCAAGCGCCTTGGCCGTATCTGCGTCGAGCGTAGTCAGGCCGCGGAGGGACAACAGGTTAGAACTCAGATCACTTCCCTTGAACTCCGCGAGCGCCTTGGCCGTAGCGGCGTCGAGCGTGATCAGGCCGTTGAGCCACAGATTATTCACTTTGGATTCCGCGAGCGCCTTGGCCGCATCTGCGTCGAGCGTGGTAAGGCCGTCAAGGGTCAGACGAAACAACTTAGACTCCGCAAGCGCCCTGGCCGTATCGGCATCGAGCGTGGTCAGACCGTTGAGGTACAGCTCAGACCCATTGAACTCCGCGAGCGCCCTGGCCGTATCGGCGTCGAGCGTGGTCAGGCCGTTGAGGCGCAGAAAATACCCCTTGAACTCCGCGAGCAGGCGTTTCGCCAGTTCTGGCGTGAGTTCCCTGATTTGGCTGGGGTCGTCCGGCAACTCCGCCTGCGTGGGGCGGGGTTTTCGGTTTCCAGATCTTTCCCGGGATCCGAGCTCCGACCGCGTGGGGCGGGGCTTGCGGCTACTAGAATTTTCCTGGGATCCGAGCTCCGCCTCGGATGTGGTGCGGAATTTGGAGGCTTGCGGCGTTCCAGCCCCCCCAGACGCGGCGTTGGCAGGGGGCTTTCCACTGTCCTTGCCAGGCGACTGGGCCTCATACGCCACAAAGGCAATCGCTAACAGCAACAGGAGAGCCCCAAGGAGAAGTGTCCGGGATGACTTCGGTTTGGGTTTCCCAGGTATTGAAGGTGAGGTCAATTTCGTTTGGCTGCGTTGTTGTTAGCTTTCGGGATACCCACCAACTCCGCGAGGGCCTTGGCCGTATTGGCGTCGAGCGTGTTCAGGCCTTTGAGGGACAGATTAGACACCTTGAACTCCGCGAGCGTTCTGGCCGTATTGGCGTCGAGCGTGGTCAGACCGTTGAGGAACAGATTAGCCCCCTTGAACTCCGCGAGCGTCTTGGCCGTATCGGCGCCGAGCGTGGTTAGGCCGTTGAGGTTCAGATCAGACCCCTTGAACTCCGCGAGAGTCTTGGCCGTATCTGCGTCGAGCGTGGTAAGGCCCCAGAGGCTCAGCCCTCTAACCTTGAAGTCCGCGAGCGTCCTGGCCGTATCTGCGTCGAGCGTGGTCAGGCCAATGAGGTTCAGACCAAACCCCTTGAACTCCGCGAGCGCATTGGCCGTATCTGCGTCGAGCGTGGTCAGGCGGTTGAGAGCCAGATTAGACCCCTTGAGCTCCGCGAGCGCCCTGGCCGTATCTGCGTCGAGCGTGGTTAGGCCATGTAAAGTCAGATGAGCCCCCTTGAACTCCGCGAGCGCCCTGGCCCTATCTGCGTCGAGCGTGGTCAGGCTTTCGAAGACCAGATAATCCCCCTTGAACTCCGCAAGCGCCATAGCCGTAGCGGTGTCGAGCGTGGTCAGGCCGATAGTCAGACCAGACCCCTTGAACTCCGCGAGCGCATTGGCCGTATCTGCGTCGAGCGTGGTCAGGCCTTTGAGCCACAGACCAGCCCCCTTGAATTCCGCGAGCGCATTGGCCGTATCGGCGTCGAGCGTGGTCAGGCCGTCGAGGAACAGATTAATCCCCTTGAACTCCGCGAGCGTCCTGGCCGTATCGGCGTCGAGCGTGGTCAGGCCGGTGAGGGACAGAAGAGGTCCCTTGAACTCCGCGAGCGCCTTGGCCGTATCGGCGTCCAGCGTGGTCAGGCCGTTGAGGCGCAGAAAATACCCCTTGAACTCCGCGAGCATCCTAGCCGTATCGGCGTCGAGGGTGGTCAGGCCGGAGAGGTTCAGCTCAGACCCCGTGAACTTCGCGAGCAGGCGTTTCGCCTGTTTTGGCGTGAGTTCCTTGATTTGGCTGGGGTCGTCCGGCAACTCCACTCGCGTGGGGCGGGGCTTGCGGTTTCCAGACTTTCCCCGGGATCCGAGCTCCGCCCCGGATGTGGTGCTGAGTTTGGAGGCTTGCGGCGTTCCAGTCCCCCCAGACGCGGCATTGGCAGCGGGCTTTCCACTGTCCTTGCCAGGCAACTGGGCCTCATAGGCCACAAGGGCAAACGCAAGCAGCAACAGGAGCGCCCCAAGGAGAAATGTCCGGGATGACTTCGGTTTTGGTTTTGGTTTCTCAGGTATCGAAGGTGAGGTCATTTTCGTTTGGTTGCGTTGTTGTTAGCTTTCCGGATAGGGCCGCCCGTCCCGAAGGCCGGAAGAAATGCTGGAATTTGTTTTTTCACCTGGCCCGGAGAATCCTGAAGGGCTGGATCGGAGGGCTGGGAAATGGGTAGTTGACGTGCTGATATTATTTCATCGCAGAATTCTCCGCATTGCGCCATGGGCCGAATGGCCACCATCGTTGCCTCGCGGGTATCTTGGAACGATGTTTGGGAGGGGCTTTAGCGTTGTAACAGCAGCTGGGTCTTCACCTCCTGCGGGAGGGCGGAACTATTGATCCATTGGGTCGCGGCAGCGGGGGCTTGCCAGAACCACTCCCGGGCTACATTTTTCAGAGCTTGGGTGCGCAGGTTGGAGTCACCGATTCCTAAGGCCATGTCCATGCCTGCTTGCGGGTCGTTGTAATTGTAACACCTACCTATTAAGATCCCATTCGAAGCGATGTCTTTAGTCGGGCCCTCGGGGAGCGACTTCATCCACTGGGTCGCGGCATCGGGGTCATATCTTGTCCATAACTCTACCACCTTTTCCTGAGCTTCGGCGCGCAGGTTGGAGTCACCGATTCCTGAGGCCATATCCATGGCTGCTTTCGGGTCATTTCTTCCAGATATACCAGCTAAACCTTGGCTGATACCACTCGCAGCTAAGTCTTTAGTTTCGCCCTCGGGGAGCGACTGCATCCACTGGGTCGCGGCGGCGCGGTCTTCGGCGCGGTCATTGAACCAACTCCTGGCTACACTTTTCACGGATTCAAAGCGTATGCTCGTGTCACCGATTCCTGCGGCTATATTCATGGCTACTTGCGGGTCCACGAATTCCATGAACTTGCTGATACCCTGCGCAGCTAAGTCTTTAGTCCGACCCTCGGGGAGCGACTGTATCATGGCGAGAACTCCCTGGACACCTAGGCGACTCTCGTCGATGATAGATTCATCACCGTCGAAAGTTGCAACACCAGCTGCATTGGAGAAAGCCGACCTGATCAAATTATCTTGGAAATAGCCGGGCGGAAGTGACTGGACATAAGCAAACGCCCCTTGAAGATCGGTCTTTGCCATGTAGGGAATGACTCCACCAAGAATCCATTCCTTGATCTCCGGTTTGGTCTGCTGGTTAGCCCAGGCGAGCGCCGCCTTCGGGTCGGACTCGGCCCATGCAGCACCGATATTTGTCACAAACAAATCAAGATCTTTCTCGGGAACCTGATCAAGCAGGGCGATCGCAAAGTCTGGATCGCTCTTAACAAACAACTTCGCTTCAAAAGGACGGAATGAAGAGACCGCATTCCTATGACCCAACACCAAGTCTAACGCACTCTCAGGGTCCTTTTTCATACCGCTCTCTATCGCGGCTTGGAGGGCAGCTATCTTCTCTTGAATTTGTCGGGTACTACCACCCCCTTTCTCAAGGGCCTGTAGTTCGGAGAGAGCCTTACGGATCTCTGAGGGATCAAACTTCTCCCGAGCGCCAGGCTGTGAGTCCCTCTTCTTCACATCCACCGTTGGTGGCTTACTCTGGGTAGCCCGGGCTGGCCTGATGCGCTTGGCTCCAAGCACGGTTGCTCCCTCGGCAGCTTTTGAGGAGTCGGTTTTTGTATTGGAAGTCGATTGGTTCACGAGGCCAATCGTGACGAGGACTCCGAAAAGCAGGATGGCCGTCAGGATGAGGATGGAGCGAGTGTTCATGATGTTCATGATGTTGGAGTCTTTTTATGGAGAATTTCTATTGGATAGGGCGAGGTTAGCGCTGTAACAGCTGGGTCTTCACCTCCTGCGGGAGGGAGGAACTCTTGATCCACTGGGTCGCGGCGGCGGGGTCGTGGAACATCCACAGTCTTGCTACTTCTGTCTCGGCTCGAGTGCGTAGGCCCGTGTCGCCGATTCCTGAGGCGATATCCATGGCTACTGCTGCTTGGGTGTTCTTGTCCCCAATACTCATATAGCTGATACCAAGCGCAGCCGAGTCTTTAGTCTGGCCCACGGGGAGCGACTGCATCCACTGAATTGCGGCAGCGGGGTCTTTCTTATACAAGAATCTTGCCGCAAATGCCTCGGCTTCGGTGCGCAGCTTGGAGTCGCCGATTCCTGAGGCCATATCGAAGGCTGCTTGCGGGTCATTTTTAACCATACTTTGGCTGACAGCGCTCGAAGCTATGTCTTTAGTCTTGCCCTCGGGGAGCGACTGCATCCACTGGGCCGCGGCGGCGGTGTTTTTCTCGGACCACTGCCGAACTACATTTTCCTGAGCTTTGGTGCGCAGGTTGGAGTCGCCGATTCCTGTGGCAATATCCATGGCTGCTTGCGGGTCTCTTGCAGCCATACTTTGGCTGATAGTGCTTGAAGCTAAGTCTTTATTTTCGCCCTCGGGGAGCGACTGCATCCACTGGCTCGCGGCAGCGGGGTCTTTCTCGAACCACACCCCTACTACAATTCCCTGAGTTAGGGAACGCAGGCCGGAGTCGCCGATTCCTTTGGCCATATCGAAGGCTGCTTGCGGGTCATTATTTTTAGCCATTGTTCGGCTGATACTAGCCGAAACCATGTCTTTAGTATCGCCCACGGGGAGCGACTGCATCCACTGGAGCGCGGCGGCGGGGTTTTCCCTGGACCAAAAATCTAAATACTTTGTTACTTCTTCCTGAGCTCTGTTGCGCAGGTTGAGATCGCGGATTCCCGAGGCCATATCGAAGGCTGCTTGTTGGTCCTTGAAAGACATAAACTCGCTGATACCCTTCGCGGCCAAGTCTTTAGTCCGGCCCTCGGGGAGTGACTGCATCATGGCGAGAGCTCCCTGATCACCCTGCGCTGCATTTTGGAAAACCTTACTGATCGTGCTGTCTTGGGAATCGCCGGGCGGCAGTGACTGGGCATAAGCTAACGCCCCTTGAAGATCGGTCTTTGCCCAGGAGGGAATGACTCCTTCAAGAATCGCGTTCTTGATCTTGGAATCGGTCTGCTGGTTAGCCCAGGCGAGAGCCGCCTTCAGGTCGGACGCGGCCCATGATTTACCGATACTTTCCAGCACTATACGAAGACCAAACTCATTGGGAACCTGATCAAGCAGAGTGACCGCCAATTCCGGGGCTCTCTGAATAAACGCCCTAGTTACATCAGTATCGTTCGGACCAATCGCCTCCGTGTCACTCATTTGTATAAAACCAAACAACAAGCTCACCACGCTCTTAGGGTCTTGTTTGATCCCTCTCTCTATCGCGGCTTTGAGAGCAGCTTTCTTCTCTTGGATTTGTTGGTTACTCCCAACCCCTTCCTTAAGGGCCAGTAGTTCCGAGAGAGCCTGACGGATCTCTCGGATCTCTGAGGACTCAACCTTCTCCTCAGCGGCAGGCTGTAATTCCTTCTTCTCCACATCCACCGTTGGTGGCTTACTCTGGGTAGCCGGGGCTAGCTTGATGCTCTTGGTATCGGAAGTCGATTGGCTCACGAGGACCATCGTTACTGAGACTCCGAAAAGCAGGATGGCCGTGAGGATGAGGAAGGAGCGAGTGTTCATGATGTTGGAGTCTGCTTGTAGAGGAACCGTGTTTAAGGAGGCAGAAGCGAGATGGATCAACTGCTTCCGGGATAGGGCCGACCGGCCGAAGGCCGGACGACGCCCCCCACTGATCCGGACGAGCGCAATTAACACATCCGGTTCCTCGGGGTTGTGGTTTCATTGCCATGACGCACTTGCCAATCTGGGTTGGGAGCCTCAGCGGCTGAGCCAGCCGCCATCCACGTTGAGGATCGTGCCATTCAAGTAGTTGGCATCGGCGGAGGAGAGGAACAGGCAGCTGCCGGCGATGTCCTCGGGTTCGCCCCAACGGCCTTCGGGGATGCGGTCGAGGATCGTCTGGTTGCGTTTTTCATCCTCGCGGATCGGTCGGGTGTTCTCCGTGGCGATGTAGCCGGGGGCCACGGCATTCACATTGATGCGCTCCTTGGCCCACTCGCAGGCGAGCGCGCGGGTGATGCCGGCGATGCCGCTCTTGGCCGCGGTGTAGGATGGCACAAGGATGCCGCCTTGGAACGAGAGCATGGAGGCGATGTTGACGATCTTGAGTCGGGCGTCTTCCGGCGACTTTTCGCGACCGCCTGTCAGCCACCATTTGGCAAAGGCCTGGCAGAGGAAGAATGGTGCGGTGAGATTGATCTGGATGACGGCGTTCCAATCATCTTCCGGGAAATCCACGGCGGGATTGCGTTTGATGATGCCGGCGTTGTTGACCAGCATGTCCACACGACCGGTGGCGGCGATGATTTGTGCGACAATGTCCTTGGCGCCGGCTTGCGTCATCGTGCGGAAGTCCGCGGTGATGCCGGTGAATTTTCCGCCGAGGGCGGCGACTTTTTCCGCGGTCTCGCCATGGTCGCCGATGTCGATGTTGACGGCGTGGGCACCTTCGCGGGCGAAGGCTAACAGGATCGATTGACCGATGCCACGGCTGGCTCCGGTGACGACGGCGACTTTGTTGGTGAATCGGCTCATGGTGTTAGATCGGTGGATTATCGGAGGTCTGTGGGTTTGAACATGGTGTACGGGATCAAGCAGGGGTTAATTGGAATTGGAGACCGCACCGACCTGCTTGAGAAGAAAATTAGTGGTGAGATTGGTCATTGGCTGACGTATCTGGGGGAAGCTACTGTAAGAGCCATGGGGTCGGACCGGAGGGCGGGGAAAAAAGGGGTTGCTTGGCGTGTGAACACACATTTCGTCGCAGAATTCTCCGCATTGCGCCATGGGCCGAACGGACACCATCGTTGCCTCGCTGACTGACGCTCCCCAACGCTGATCCTTGGGTAAAACTGAAACAGCCCAGGGCGTTGCGGTACAGCTTGCTACGCTTGAACTCCGCGAGGCTGCTAGGAGTTTGCTTTCTGCGGGAGGCTCCTGAAGAGCCATTGGGTCGGACCGGAGGGCGGGGAAAAAGGGGGGTGGCCGATGCTGCCTTCAGGTACGACCATCAATGGTTGCAGGGTGATTTCATACTGCCAGATCCATTTCCACAGGTAGAGGCCGGGGGCGAGGGTCTGGGCTTGTAATGCCGCTTCTCCCCGGAGTGCGATGAAGCTGCCGCTGGGAAGTTGGGTGTGCGCGCCTAAAAATGCGAATTTCTTGGTGACCAGTCCGATTTTGTTTTCGGGAATGATCACGACGCCCAGCAGTTGTAGGATGGGCCGGAAGAAAACGATGCCCAGCAATATTGTGAAGAGAATCAATATCGGTGTGATCCAGGGTACCATTTCAACTGGAATGAGCGAGGCGATGGGGTGCGTGATGTTCATGCTGGGGTTGAAATGAACGATCTGCTAACGACTGCTAACGACTTGCAAGCCCTTTAACGTCCCGATATGGAACGTTTGATGGGTCACTTCGCCCTTTCGATGGTCAGTAGCGCGCTGTCGATGAGATCGAGCGCTGAGCCGAAGGATTTGTCGATGTAGTAAAGGTTCCAGGTTTCTTTTCCCGCTTTGTCATCATCCCCTCGTTTTGGGTAACCGCGCATTTCCAATAATTGGAAGGTGCGGGGGAGGGCGTTGTCGATTTCAACGGCATACACCAACGACGGTTGCTTGTCACCGGCTTGGTCGATTTCGAGCAGAAGCTGATAGGGAGTCGAGTCCTTGGAAGCGGCGGGAAGAATGTAGTCGGCGGGATCGAATGATCCGTTAGGTGTGGGTGATGAAACGGCATCGATTTCGCCGAGTTTTTCGGCATCGAGTTTGGCCTTTTCCCAACCGGTGTGCTTGAACGACCAATAGGGCAGTTGTTTGGCATCGGCCGGGGCCAGCAGGGTTTTGATGTGGTATCCGCCATGGTTTTCCAACCAGATCGCCACCAGCGGCGGTGGGGTGGTGCGGTAGGATGCACCGGTTTTGACAGTGAGGCGCATCTTGTAATCCGGCGACGGTGCGTAATTAAAAACCATTTCATCGTCGCGCATTTCGAAGCGTTCCATGGCCGGTCCGAGGTTACCGCTCCAGCCGAGCACGGTTTTCACTGGAGCAGGTTGCCACCAGAAAAGCAGGGTGAGCACCGTGGTGACGGCGAGCGTGGCCCACAGCGATTTACTGCGCAGATAACTGTAGAGCGGACGGCTGTTGTTGAACACATGCAGGCCGATCAGGACGATGAACAGGAAGCCTATCAGCGCATGAAGGCCGATGATGCCGATGGAAGATCGCTGGATGAAAGCAAGTATGCCGGTCACTGCGAGGACCAGAAAAGTCAGCACGGTGAGCAACGTGACGACGCGTCGGTGGAGTGTTCCGAGCTGTGGTTTATTTCTGCTAGACATCGCCTGGGATGATGGCTCCGTGGGTGCGGAGCAGGTCGTGGATATTCTTGAGCGGCACCTCCAGCGGGGTGGTTCCCGATTTAGCTGCGAGTGAGGCGGCGGCACCGGCGGCCTGGCCCATGCCCATGCACGATGCCTGCACGCGCAGGCCGGAGTTCGCCAGGCGGTCACTGCTCACACAACGTCCGGCAACCATGATGTTGCGGCTGCCCTTGGGGATCAGTGCGCGCAGCGGAATGGTCGGCACAATGCCGGGTTTGAGCGGTTGGGATTTGACTCCGCTCTTGGTGTGGAGATCGACCGGATAGAAGGCATGACAGATGGCATCGTCGAATTTTTTACCGGAGCGGTAATCCTCCAATGTGATAAGGGTTTCACCTTGGATGCGGTAGCTTTCGCGGAAGCTGGCTTCCGGCTGCATGTGCATGAGGCGCTTCTTTTTCTCACGCAACTGTGTTAGAATGGATTTCCGCCCGGTGAGGTTGGCATGGGTGACCGTGCGCGAGTTGGTGGAATCCGCGTCGTGGACGTAGATCCGGTGGATTTGATTCCGTCCAGGGTCGTGGGATTCGCCCATCATGTAGAGAAACGATCCCGGTTGGCGTTCATCTTCGCGCAGGCGTGGCAATCCTAACAAACCAACAACTTCAGCACCGCCGGTGCAGTCGATGATTTGTTTGCAATTCACGCGGCGCCTGGTGCCGAAACCGGTGCAATCGACTTGCCAGCCGCCGTCGGCTTTCGTCACGGCTTGCGGGAATTCGTAGTAGGCGATTTCCACGCCAGTCTTCTCGCATTTTTCCTCGGCGAGAACCGCATAGAGAAATTGATTGATGTAAACCTGGTTTTGCCAGTGCTGCTGCGGGACTTTGGCGAAATCCGGGAATTTCCCGTTATCGAGTTCCACGCTCTCCTTGACCAGTTCCCACCCGATGCCGGCGATGACTTGTTTGCCCCAGGCATCGAAGAGCCCGGGAAACGCCACGCCGCCGGTGGTCATCATGCCACCAAGCTGCGCGCCACGCTCGATGAGCAGGGTTTTCGCTCCGGCGCGACCTGCCTGGATTGCGGCGATCGTTCCTGCCGTGCCGCCACCGACCACAAGCACATCGACGTCCTGGGTGATTTCCGGTTCGGCGGAGTTGGGTGCGGGAGCGGCGTGCACATCCGTGGTGGAGGCGACGCCAAGGCCAAGGCCGGCAGTTCCTAGCAGGGAATGTTGGAGGAAATTTCTGCGGCTGCTTTTCATGATATTTCTATTTGTTCGAATGCTGTAAACGTGGAATGGCTTCGTGTTCTTGCAGAGTGCGGATTTTCACATCGCGGACTCCGGGCAGTTTCCGCAGAGCGTCGCATGAGTCCGGGCCGAGCACGCAAGCGGCGGTTGCGAGTGCGTCGCTGAGTTTCGCCTCGGAGGCGATCACGCTGGCGGCGATCCGGTGTGTCAGCCCCAGTCCTGTGCTGGGATCGAGGATGTGGGAGTATTTCACTCCGTCGATTTCCACCGACTGATGAAGATCCCCGGAGGTGGAAACGGCGGCGTTGCTGAGCGTGACGACTTCGTCCGGCCGTGCGAGGTCGAAGGTCTGCAATGCCACGCGCCAACCGTCGCGCCCGGGTGGGGGATCGCCGAGTCGGATGTCGCCACCTGCGGCGATCATGGCCCGGGAAATGCCCGCTGCGGCGAGCGAATCGATCATGAGATCGGCCGCGTAGCCTTTGGCCACTCCGCCGAGATCAAAGGCCATTTTTTCGTGATGCAGGGTGACGGTGTGGGGTGCGGAATCGAGTGTGTATTGCCGCCATCCGACGGCATTGCGGGCTGCCCGGAGAATTTCCGGATCGGGCAGGCGTTTGTGATCGCGGGAGGTGCGCCAGAGTTTTGTGAGCGGTCCGAGGGTCGGGTCGAAGGCTCCACCGGTGGCCTCGGCGATGCGTTGCGAATAATCTAACAATCCGTAGAGCAATGCCGTTAGCGGGATCGCTTCGCCGACCGGTTTCGACGATAAGAGCGCGAGTTCACTTTGCGGGAGGTAGTCGGATGCCGTTCTGTTGACTTCTTCGGCCTTTGAAAACGCGGCGTCCGCAGCCTTTGTGGCGGCGGTGCGGTCAGTGGCAAAACAAACCACGGTGAACTTCGTGCCCATCAACGGGCGCTCGAAGCGGAACTTTTCCTCCGCTGCGGATAAGACAGATGCCAGCGAGGCGAGCACGGTCATTAGGATGCGGAAGATCATGAAGAGGGCGAGGGGGGAGTCGATTCTGGAAGAGTCGTTTTTCAATCGTTGAATCCCGCGCCCTAGCAGCGGACTGGCATTTTTTGGCAAAATCCCTCTCGTGCTGCAAGACAGAACATCTTAGCACCTGCAATCGAAGTGAGTTCATGAGTCTGCTTTGAAAAATTCATAACACTCCCGCGTCGGTTTGTCCTTGGCGTTGGCGGGGTATACCATAGAGCCTGTCCCAGAACCGGGACTTTTTGCGGCTGATCCGGTCTGTTCATATCTAACAGACGTCATGATGACTTGATTTGACGGATCTTGGATTTGGCCCGGCAACCGGCCGAAATGGGTGGATTTTGAAATCGCATCAACATCCGGGTGATTGACCGGCATCCCCGTCGACAGGTTGTGGCTGACCGTGTTGGAACGCCCGAAAATTAATACATCTGTTTGAAAAACGACATGCGCTCTAACCGACTTCTAGCGGTTTAGCGGGCGCGGTTCGCCATGACCTCTCTTGGATTCGGCCATTTTCACACTGCTTGCAGCACTGGGAAGTCAGGCGGCCCGCTTTTCAGGATCCCGCCGGGGCTTGTTTCGTGTCGCGGTCTTCTGCCGGGCCTCCTGTTCCTGTTGTGCTGCCCGCGCCATTCGCGCCACCACCCACAGATTGTGACTGAGTACCGCCCACCCCACCGCCAGTTCACGATGCTCAAATCCCTTTTCCCGCGTCGGACGTCCCATAAATGCGTTTTTGAAAATCCCGATTCGCGCCTCGGTGCCGGCACGTCTCTTGAGGCCTTCACGGAAGCCCGCATCGTTTGCAAGACGATCCGCAAGTTCCCTGACATCACGCGGGCAGAGCCCGTTGCCAATGTTCATCTCCTCAAGCATTTTCCTGTTGGTTTTGCTCCACAGCCCCCGGTCTCCCCAGACGTTCTTGAGCGCAAGATTTTGTTCAACCACCAATCGTTGGATGGCGGGCTTGACCAACGTGGAGTCGCCGGGATTGTCTTGATATAACTTGTAATCCAGAACAAGCCCCTCGCGGGATTCCCCCAGCCACAATTTGTTGCCGAACTCAACTTCAGCCCCCGCCTTGCCGCGCACCAGCACCTGGACACTATCATCATAAAGGCTCAGTATCTTTCCCTCATTGGGAACCTGGCGACCGCCGATGATCCTTTCGTGCGCCTGCTTGATGGCCGCGGGCAACTGGGCCAGCACACCCTCGATGCGCCCGATGATATGAAGCGCCCGGCCTTCTGTCATATCGGTTTCATTCCGGCGTGTGACGAGCGCTTCCTTATGGGCCATGGCGTGATCGGCGATGCACTTGGCGAGGGCTTTCATTTCACGCAGCACCTTCTTGCGCTGCCTCTTGCTGTCGGCGGTACGGCGTGCCGCGCTCATCTTCATGCAGAGTGTGTTCATTCCGCTCAGAAACGCCAACGGTTCCATGGGCATGCGGTTCCTCAGGCCTGCCTTCCGGATGAGAACCGTCGCTTTCATCAGTGTGCGCACCGCATCACGCAACAACACCCAATCAATCGGGAAATGAATGTCCGCCGTCAGGCAGGTGCTGTCGAAGAACATCTCCTCGCCGTTGATGGGAGAGGCCAGGCCGAAGGGGACGGATGGCGCGGAGTCCCCACTTTCTGTTAGCAATGCCGTGAATTTCTCATTGATGGCACGCACCGCTTCCTCGCCAACCCACCGGCTGAAACGGTCGCTGCTGCTCTTGGCGAACACCTTCACCGCATCGACTTGTCCAACACTCAAAAACCATTGCAGCAAAGGACTGTCGGCCAGGCGCACGCAGAACTCGCGATGGTCGAGGCCCATCAGCCTGCGGGCGATGTTAGACCTCAGCGCCAACACGCTCATGCGGGCGAAACGATCCACTCGCTTGGCGCCGGCCGTCACGACATCGAATTTACGGTCGGGCACCGCGAGATTGATAAACTCCTGCTCCAGGCCCGAGGTTCTTAGAATCCCATCGATGCGCTCGTAAAGGTCGCGCTGCTCGCGGTATTCAAGTGGGCCATAAATGCAAGGAAGTGCTGGACGGAGGGCGGGTTGGTAGGTGATGGTTTGCACAGTTCGCGGTTGGATTCTTTGTGACAAAAAAATCATAGACCACGAATTTGAGGCATGGGAGGCTTTTCGCTCTCTCATGCCTCTTCATTTTTTCCCGCAACCCTGCCCCCTGCCAAGGGGGCTGGGTTCTGGGACAGGCTCTACCATACCCTTGCCCTTGGAAATCACTTTCCATAAACCCCATCACACCACTTTGAGAACGTTCTTCCTCGTGACCTGTGCCTGCCTGTTTTCTGGCGTGCAAAACCCTTTGGCTGCTAGGAGTTTGCTTTCTGCGGGAGGCTCCTGAAGAGCCATTGGGTCGGACCGGAGGGCGGAGAAAAAGGGGATTGTTTGCGTTTATTTGCTCTTCGCTGAGGCAGTTGTGATGGCTTGATATTGAAGCAGCGCTTCAAGCAGGTAGTAATCGCCCCAGATCAGGCTCGTGTTGGTGAGCGCGTGGTTGGGATCGGCGTGATAATTGCGGGCGGCATAAACCAGCAGGCTCGCCTTGTCATCGTCTTTGGAAAAATAGGGAGCGGAGGTGAGGGAGCGGAGCGTGGCGGTGGCGGCGGCGAGATATTTCTTCTTGAGTTCAGGCGCGTCAACCACCCGATGCAGACGCAAGAAAGCCGAGGCGGCAATCGCGGCGGCGCTGGAGTCCTTGAATTCCAATCCCTTGAGATCACTGTCAAAATCTGCTGGCGGCACGAAATCCGCCGGCAGCAGCGCAAGGTAGCGGTCAGCGGCTTTGAGGGAAGCTTCGAGGTAGCGACGTTCCCCCGTGGCCTCATACATGTAAGCATAGCCGTAGATGGCCCAGGTTTGACCGCGGGACCAGATACTTTCATCCGCCTTGCCCTGCGCGGTGCGTTTGCGAAGAACCGTCCCGGTGCGCGGATTGAGTTCGACGACATGATAAGTGCCGCCATCAGGCCGGAAAAAAAGTTCCAAAGCGCGGTCCGCATGGCTGGTGGCGACTTTGCGCAACTCCGCCGAAGTGCCGCCACTGGTGGTGCCGCCGTGGGCGGAAGCCCAAACGAGCAATTCGAGGTTCATCATGTTGTCGATGATGACGGTGAATTCATTCGTGTCTTCAATCTTCCCCCAGGAACGGATCATGCCGGTGTCGGCCCGGTAGCGGGAGGCGAGCGACTGCGCGGTGCGGTTGAGGATGGGCAGATAGGCGGGATTGCCGGTGAGGCGGTAGCCATTCCCGTAGCTGTCAAACATCACAAAGCCGGTGTCGTGATGACTGGAGTTGAATTGCTGGCTTTCGAGCCCCGCCGTCCACGTTTCCGCGCGCGCGCGCCAGGCTTGTGCGTCAGGCCATTTCTGGTCGCGGGCATATTCGTAGAGATACCAAAGCGAGCCGGGATAAAACCCCGAGACCCAGTCAGGCGCGCCCACGGTGCGCCATTGTGCGCCTTTGGCATCGGTCGGGAAATTAGTTTTATTTGGTTGCGAAGCATCAAAGGCGGCGAACTTGCGGGCAGCCAGATCATGGAAAATGTCGGGGAATGCTGTGGCCTATTGGCCGGAAACCGCTCATTCACAAAACCCCAGTTACGCCTGGAGAAATCAAATAACTCTATCCCCCGCTTGACCAGCCGGTCATCCGTAGTCAGCACATCGGTTGTCAGCATTTCCAGCCTGGTGTCACCGTCATACATGAGCTGTTCATAAAACGGGCAATCCATGAACGTCTCATGCGAACACATCTGCAGTCCACGCACCGCAAGATCCACCACGCCTTTGAGTGCGGGATCTCCGCCATCAAAACTGCCCTCGTTCTCGAGGGGATATCGTGTTTCGGTAAGAGCCATCCGGTGAAGCGTTAGCGGAGTGTTGCCGGTTTTTACCGTCAGCAGGCAATAACGCCCTGCACGCCACCAATGCGTGGAAAAGCGCCTGGCCTGGCCACCATCAGGCAGGAAAGTATCCACCATACCACGGAACGTTTTCCCGATAAATTCATTCCGGTTACCCTTTGCGTTTGATCCGGACGTGTACAGTGACTCCGCCCAGCCCCAGGTGATTTTCGCGCCATCGCCGCCGGACACTTCACAAACCGGGTAGGCACAGAAATAGTTGTCCAGATCCCACAGAAGAAACACTTCGGCGCCCGCCGGCACCGTCACCTCGCCTTTTCCGTCGATCAACGCCTGCCAGCGCGGGAGTTCAGGATTCCTAGCCTGTTCGTCCAGAACCGGCATACCCTTGGAAAACGCACCTGTGCCCAGCGCCACGGCCCTGCCCGTTACGATCTCACGCTCAATCTGATCAGGCAAAATTGAAGGAAATAACTTCCAGCCTGCAGCGCTCTCGCCCCAGTTGTTTTTTTTCACAGGCCCCCTAACCGTTACAGCCTTTACATACACTCCGTCTTTCCACTGTGGTCCGCACCCCTTCGCTGTCAATTCCGAGCCTACTCCGAAAATGGAGCCGTCACCGGGCGGCGTCATATCAAGGCCTTCCAGCCGCGTGACTTCCCAGTCAGCCTTGCCGGTGGTCAACTTCGCATCGTAATCGCCATCCGCCTTCAGGACAAAACCGCCACGGAACGAAAGCTGAGCCATCGGCGCAAAGGGGCCAATGTGCCAGCAAAGCGCTTCCAGCCTGTGTACCCCAGGCTCAAGTTTTACCTCATAGGTCGCATACGACCAGTGCTCGACATCGGATCGGTCAGGTCCACGCGCGATTCGCTTTCCGTCAAGAAAGAGCTCAAACCGCTCATCCGCACTGACATGAAATACCAGCGCGGCACCGGTCGCTTCAAATTCCTTCTTAAAGCGGAGAAACACCGGCCCAGCCCAGCCAGCCTGGAAAAACTCCTGCTTGCCCTTGTACTTCCACGCGGGAACCGTGACCTTCGCAGAGTCGGCGCTGCCCGTTGGATCCGGATGCCAGACCCAGGCCGCCTCATCGATCGACTGCACCGGCATTATCCCCGTATCACCCATATGATGGCGCACAGGCATAAACACCTTCTTAACCGGGGAAACATCTTCCCCTAACAAGACAGAAGGCTGAAATGCAGCCGTGATGATCAGTAACAGGAACGCAGCAGGTAGACGTAACATAACGAAATTTTTGTATATTAAAAGTGGCCGCCAATGTTTGAAATGACGGATAGAAAACTGGATTTTATAGACCATGGATAAGAAGTGGTTTTATTGATAATAGGCGGTTTACTGAACATTTAATGTTACTGACCTCAAATTCATTCCATTGCCCCATTTGTCTTTTATCGGGCGTACCGTCAGCTTTTGAATGCCCGCCTTGGTCAGATCCAGCACGCCGGCCTTTTCCTTCTGGAAAACGTCCCATTCGCCATTCGGTCCCGGTCTCACTTTGCAATTCAACACCTGACCTTCCATGCCAATGGTATACTCACTGCCTGCACACTGACTCGCACAGCCATACTCAACCTCAACCGTGTAGCTCCCGGGTTTGGCAACGTTCACCTCCCAGGTCACATAATCGTCCCAGTCGTTCCAACCCCCTATGGAAATAAGCTTGTCGCTCTTGCGAACACGGTATCCCGGCGAATACCCATACAATGAGGCATTTTCGGCGGCGAGAAATATGTGTCCGGCACCTCCTGCCGCAATGCTGACATCCGGCTTGCCAGGCACAGCCTCCAAATCCGTCCCTTTGATTTTCAGCACATAGGCATATTCGCAGGGCTTCTTTCCAGGCAAAGTCACAACCAGCCCCTTATCGGTTTGCGACCATTCCAATTTTTCGTCACAACAAAGAAGTGTTACACTCGAGATTTTACTATTATCCGTTCCTTCCTTTTTCGCCAGTGAACGGACGACAGCCCTCCGATCCCCCGGCCAATCAAGCAGAATGGCGTAAAGAATATCACCTTTCGTTGTGAACCTGATATCCGTCACATTTTGGCCGTTGAAATAGCGGTTTTCTTTCGTAATGGTGCCCAGCTTCAAAGCCGGCCCTTCGCCGAATGTCGTCCAGGGGCGAGTTCCATACAGACACTCGCTGTTGATTGCCATCCACGCGCCCAGCTGTTCGAGCACTTTTACCTCTTCGGCATCGGGCGTGCCATCACCCTTCAGCGGAATATTCAGGAGAAGATTTCCATTCTTGCTGACTATATCCACCAGCATCGGAACAATCGAACTAGCCTGCTGATATCCGATATTTTCCTTATAGTGCCAGTCACCGATACAGGTGTCGGTTTGCCAGGGCTGCGAATCAAGCGTATCTCTCTGACCGCGTTCAATATCCAGCAGTATAGTGCTCCGGCATCCGGGCGGCGCGCGCTTGGTGTTCAGGATCGCCTCCTGCCGGCCTTTGTTCCACTGCAGATTCGCATTGTAGAAATGCGCGCCGATGTTCATTCCCGCCTCGCCGCAAGGCAAATCGATATCGTCGAAGTAAAGTAGGTCCGGATGGTATTTATCCAGCATATCCTTGACGCGCTGGAAGAACTTGAACTCGTACGCCCGCCTGGCTTCCTGCGTGCGATTGGCTCCATGCGAACCATACAAATCCACCGGATCCAAACCCTCCCACCACTTTCCCTTGCCGTCGACCTTCGTCAGCGCACCATCGTACGGAACGCCTTTCAACGGTCCTTCCGAGTCACTGCCATGCGCAGCTTCCAGCCAGTCCCACGCCCTGGCGGAATGAATCGAGACGCCGAACCGCAACCCGGCCTTGCGCGCCGTCTTGGCCCAAATGCCGATCAGATCCTTCTTCGGGCCGACGTTCACCGCGTTCCACGGCTGGTAATTGGAATCCCAGTTGTCGAAGTTGTCGTGATGGTTGCCCATCGCGACAAAATACTGCGTGCCGGCTTTCTTGTAGAGCTGCATCAGCTTCTCGGGATCCCACTTCTCCGCCTTCCAGGCGTTGCAGAGATCCTTCAGGCCGAACTCCGACGGATGGCCGTAATGTTCGAGATGGTACTGGAACTCGCGGTCGCCCGGCCGATACATGTGCCAGGCATACCAATCACCCTGCGCTGGTACACACTGCACGCCCCAGTGCGCCCAGATGCCGAACTTCGCGTCGCGGAACCACTCCGGACACTTGTATTGCTTGAGCGAATCCCATGTCGGCTTGAAGGGACCATCCGCAATTGAATACTGATCTTTTGCGTCGCTGTTTTCCGCCCTCACCAACGAGGCAAAAGCAGCAATTCCTGCAACAGCCAATAACACTATTAGTCTTCTGTTCATTATGATTCTGCTGCTAATGCAATTCACAACATCAACTCTTCCATTGCTCACATCTTTCGCAGTGTGAGCGAACGGAAAGTGATGTTCCTGTCCCAACTCTTGCCAGGCCTCAGTTTGACGTCGATTATCCCGGCCTGCTTGAACTCGACCTTGCCGACATCGTATTCAACAAAGTCCAGATGCGTTTGAACATTGATCACTGGAGCCTCACCTGCCGCTTCGAAAACAAATTCACCACCACTGCCTTGGTTGGCAGCACAAAGCATCATCTTGTACGTGCCCGGAGCCGGAACTTCCATCCGCCACGTCAAATAATCATCGTTATTCAACCAGTAACCGACATGGGCCATACCATCTTTCTCGCCCATCTCATGATTGCCGTGAAGCACCGATTCGCCGGGAAGCAATCTAACCGAGCCGTCAGTCCACGGCCTCACGATCATCGGCACGGGCGCAAGATCCTTCCCCTCCACCTTGAGACCAAACGCATATTCACATGGCTTCTGTTCCGGCAACGAGGTAATGACCAGACCGTCCTCCGTCTGTTTCCATTGCAACTTCCCACCAGATCCAAGCAGACTGACGTGATTTATGACATTACCAGTCCCGGTTAACGGTTTGCCAAGCGACCTCACGACAAACTGCCCGTTCGTTGGCCAGGCAAGCGCAAACGCGTAAACGGCATCAGCCTTCGCCGTAAACCGAATATCGGTCGCATTAAAGACCTTCTTTGCCTGCCTTTCGTTGAAATTATCGCCAGGCATGCCGTTGATCCCTTCGCGGAACACACCCCAGGCGTGCGTGCCGTAAATACCGTCGCCATTGACAGCAAGCCATTTACCCATGTTCTCGCACACTTCAACGCCACCAGAATCCGGCTCGCCGGCCGCGTTCAGCGGCACGTTCAGCATCATATTCCCGTTGCGCGCCACTATCTCCAGCAAGGTGATGATTACCGAACGTGTGTCATAAAACATGTTCGGCCTGTAAAACCAGTCGCCAATGGTAATATCAGTCTGCCACGGCAACGGCTTCGCGTTCTTCGGAAAGCCACTCTCAAAATCCAGAACAAGCGCGTTGCCCTTGTCCGTCTTGATGTTCATCACAGCGTCCACCCGCCCATTATTCCGTTTCGCGCTGTCATTGTATAAATGCGCCGTAATCCTCTGCATCGCGTCGCTCTTGAACCCGCGCCCGGTTCCGTCACCCGAGAATGGATAATAATTCCCTGCGCCGCCGTCGAAATACAACAGGTCAGGATGATAGTTGTCCACGAGATCTTTCATCCGGTTAAACCACTTGTTGCAATACCACCGAGCATACTCCTTATTGGAAATCTCATCGGCCATGCTGCCGTACCGAGAGTCACCCGTTCTCTCCTTTTCGTCGTGCCAGATACCTTTGGTACGCTCATCGGACAAATCGATTCCGTAAAGATCCTTTGGATCCAGGCCTTCCCACCACGTCCCCTTGCCGCTCTCTTTGGTCAGCCCTTTGGCATCGTATGGCACGCCTTTCTTGTCACCCGTCTTGTCGCTTCCAAAGGCAACCTGAAACCACCACCAGGCGTAATCGGCATGAAAGCTGACGCCGAAATGCATCCCCTGTTTTCTCGCCGCGTTCTGCCACAAGCCGACCACATCCTTCTTCGGTCCGATGTTCACCGAATTCCACGGCTGGTATTTCGAATCCCAACAGTCGAAATTGTCGTGGTGCGCTCCCATCGCCATGAAATATTTGGCGCCCGCCTTTTTGTATAGCGCCATCAATTTCTCGGGATCCCATTTCTCGGCCTTCCAGCAGGGAAGAACATCTTTAAAGCCATGAACCGACGGATGCCCGTACAGCTTCAGATGCGCATCATAGCCGCCCCAAGGGGCCTGCTGTTCATACATGCGGCGTGCATTCCAGTCGCCCGCTTCCAAGACAGCCTGGGGCCCCCAGTGCGCCCAGATCCCGAACTTGGCGTCGCGGAACCATTGCGGGCAGGCGTAACCGCTCTGCAACGACTCCCAGGTCGGTTGAAAAGGTCCATCGTGGATCGGAATCCCAACTTTCTCTTCGATAAGATTGGGTTTCTTTCCGGTTTCCGAGGCAAATATACATATGTCATTGCTCAACAACAACACCATCAAACAAGTTGCACGGTATATTTTTTCCATCTAATCAGGCTCCTTTCAACGCGAACTCTGCTTACTGAACATTTAATGTTACTGACCTCAAATTCATTCCATTGCCCCATTTGTCCTTTATCGGGCGAACAGTCAGCGTTTGAACGCCCGCCTTGATTGCTAAGAAATTGCTTTTGGGGTGAAGGCCGTTGGAGGAGCCGGTGGCCGATTGCTAAGGAATTGCTTTTGGGATGAAGGCCCTTGAAAGAGCCGGTGGCCGGAACGGAGGGCGATATCAAGGGGTTGCATGGCATGTGAGCATGATTTCATCGCAGAATTCTCCGCATTGCGCCATGGGCCGAATGGCCACCATCCTTGCCACGCTGACTGACGCTCCCCAACGCTGGCGCCGGGCGGCCGTGCCGCTACTCTATGTGCAGCAGCCCGCACCCGCCCACCACAATCATAGCTTAGCCCCTGGCTCCGTTTTGCCGGTCCGGCTCTGCCCGAGTTGTCCACGTATTGGGGCCACTCCGGGGTTGGCCGGCATGACGCTGCTAGGGGGCTTTGTTGCCTGGCGTGAATAACTTCTCTATGTCTTCCAGCGAATATCCCGTGGTTTCGGGAACCATGAAAATCACAAAAAACACATTCACCAATGCCATGCCCGAGAAGATCCAAAAGACTCCATGGTTACCGGTGGCTTTCTGCATGACGGGGAAAACCAGATTCCCCAGAAAGGCGAAGATCCATAGCGAGGTGGTCGCAACCGACATGGCGCGTCCCCTTACTTTGGTCGGAAAAATTTCCGAAAGGATCACCCAGCAAACCACGCCGTTGCCCACCGCATGGCCCGCGACAAAAGCCATGACCCCGGCCAGAATCCCGATCGGCCAGCCCCCGATGAAATAGAGCAACCCAACTGTGGCCAAAGCCACCGTCTGCACAAGGGTGCCCGTGACCAGCAGGGTCCGACGACCGGCCCTGTCCACCAGCCACAACGCCACCAGCGTAAAAACGAGATTGATGAGACTCACCAGCACCGATTGGGAAAATGCGTCCCCGGTCCTGGTGCCGGCCGCCTCGAAGATGGAAGGGAGATAGGAAAAGACCGGGGTGATTCCGCTGGTCTGGGTGAGGCCCGCGAGCACGACACCGAGGAAAAGGGCGCGTCCAAACCCTGAGGTGAATAGTTCCGAGAACCGTCCCTCCTCGGCTAACAGCGACTCGCCAATGGCTGCCGACTCCTCCCGGGCGGTAGCCGCCCCGTTGATCCGGGTCAGCACCGCCAGCCCTTCCTGCGTGCGCCCGGCTTTCATCAACCATCTCGGACTTTCCAGCGCGGCCACAATGGCCAGCGCAAACAAAATGGCGGGTACCGTCCCTGCCATGAACATCCATTTCCACCCGACCACCTGATTCCATTCCTCCGTGCCGCTCCGTTGGATGAGCATGTTGACTAAAACGGCGATCAGGATTCCGAGAACGATTCCCAACTGGTACAGCGTGACCAGCCGTCCGCGCATCCGGGTGGGCGCGATCTCCGCGATATACATCGGAGCAAGAATGGAAGCCGCGCCGATGCCGACTCCGCCCAGAATCCGCCAGACAACAAACTGATTCAGCGAATAAGAGAAGAAAACACCGATGGAGGATCCGGCAAAACAGACGGCACAGACGGCGAGGCTTTTCTTCAGGCCGATCCGGTCTGCCATCCAGCCCGAGCCTGCGGAACCAGCAAGACATCCCACCAGCGCGCAGCCCGCCGCCCAGCCGATGCCGGCTGCGTCGAGATGAAACGCCTTCGCAAGGTAGCCGATCGCACCGCTGATGACGATATTGTCATACCCGAATAAAAAACCGCCCAGCGATGAAACGCAGGCAGCCACTACCAGAAACCAAAGATTTCGTTGCGCAGGAGGGTTGTTCGTATTCATAAAAATCATCCAATTTTTCAACTGCTAGATCGCCCGCCGGAGTTGGCGTCAAGGCCTCGATGAATGTCAACCCCACCGTGCATTCCTGTCGTAAAAGCCCCTTCATCGTGCCATCCAGATGAATGCACGGGAACTTGCCCGCCGCTTTGATCGCCGATGCCCACTCGGTTTGATATTGTCATAAATTTCCAGGGACTTGGCTGACGTTATCTTGATTCACCATACTTTGCGGCTGCCGCAACCAGCGCCCGCATGTTTTCAGGAGGCGTGTTGCGTCCCATGGCGCAGCCGGAACTCAGGAATAGTCCGCGTCCTCCGGTTGCCGCAATGACCTTCTGCGCCGCCGCATCCACATCCGCGGGCGTCCCGAGCACAAGCGGATCGCTCGGATTCAAATTCCCCATCAACACGGTGGAAGCAGGAACCGCGAGGCGCGCCTTTTCCATGTCTAACATCCAATCCACCTCAAGGATCTGCGCGCCGGTCCGGCCCATGTCGGCAATAATCCTGTTAGTGTTGCCGCAGATATGAATTGAAAACGGAATGTCCGCCGCCTGCACTTCTTGCGTGAGCCGCGTCTCGGGCTCGAGGGCAAACTGGCGGTAAAGCTCCGGTGAAATCAAGCTCGGCCCGGCAAAGGCATCCCCGATGGATGTGGCATGCGCTCCCGCCTCCTTCTGGGCGAGAGCGAACCGGGCACACGCCTGGCGGCAATAGTCGATCAATCGGTGGATCAACTCGTGATTTTCCTCGTCCATCAGATCCATCATGAACTGCTCCGGGCCGCGCAAGAGGCAGGCCAGGCTGAACGGCCCCTGATCCGCCCGCCCCATGATGAACACATGATCGCCAATCCGTTCCTTGAGCAAACGCGTCGCTTCAAGCCAGATAGGCAACCTTCCATCCTTCCACGGATCGGGAAGCCTCAAACCATCCACGTCCCGCAGATCTTTGAGAACCAGGTCGGATTCATCCACGATGGCCGGGTCATTCTCGCGGAAAATGACCTTTGCCCCGCATGCCTCCGCCAGTGCCGCGTCGTCGAAATCAATCACGCAACCATCATAGCCATATTTCGCCTGGCTGATGACCTGCGCCTCAGCCATTTTCGCGGCGCTGTGGGCCATCGCCCCCACTTTGATTCCGGCCGTCTCCGCCGCAAACATGAAAGTCTGCGGCACCACCGGCACGCGATCCGCCACCCCTCCTGCTAGAACGGTCTGGCATCTTTGAAGTCCGGTCATTTTGCTCATTGGAGTCTTATGCATGTCTGAGGATATATGAGTCTGAAGTGTCGCGGAAAAACCCCACCGCTCAGCGGTCACGTTCACCGTCCTGATTCAAATTTGAGCGTTTCGATGGCATGATGCCGAACCGTCACGCCCACGGCGCCGGATTCAACAGGCAAAGGCTTATCCTTATCTTCGATTATGTTGGTTAGCTCAGCCTTCTCTATCTTCTTAAATGACTTAAGTGACGCGTGGCTATCCTTGCCCTCAATGTCATAGAGGCGCGCGACCACGGCATTATCATCCTCGGCTTTCTTGACTGTGCTGATGATCACGTTGTCGGCTGAAACCGTGAAGAAGCTCATTGCGGTCGGCAATGCGGCGTTCTCCGCCGGCTTGGTGCCAACCACAGCAACGAGTTCGTGATTTGCCTGTATGCCGGGTTTGCGGCCCTGGCGCCACCCGCCCTCGTGCGAGGTCAGCGAAAAACGATAGGTGTGGTTGCCGGCCTGCGGGTACCAAACACCCTCGCGATTGCAGCTCTTGCGAGTGGCGAGCAGCACCGGTTGGAGCACAGGGGCTGGATTATTGTTATCTACAGGATCCTTCCAGTCGAAAACCGACACGTCGCTACTGAGCGTCACCCCGCCCTTGCCGTCGCTGGCGTCCACAAAGTTTTGCACCTCCCGCGGGCGAATGTCGCGGCATTGTTCGAAGTAGGTCAGTTTACCGCGGGAGTGTCCGCCCGTGGTGGGGAGTTCGTGTTTGCCGATTTCCACCACGCCCATAGGGACCTCGTAGGCGATGGTGGGCTTGTCCAGAGCCAAGGGCAGTGCCATGCGGAACTCTCGCCACAACTCGCCGTTGAACTCCTTCAGCTCGACTTCGCAATCGATGCGCTTGACCTGATGCCAGGCCACCACGCGTTGCCGCACGAGGGTGTTTTTCCACGGCTGCTCCAGGCCAAAGATGGTGCGCACCGGCCCGTCTTCGATCAGTTTCCAAGCGGGGTTGTGTCGTGCCATGCGGTCGAAGCTGCCGTCCATGACCGGCATGGGGACGGCGCCGAACTCGCCGGCATCCGTGCCGACGCCACGGTTGGTTTCCGCCACCGAAAGCATCGTGAAGACCTCCCCGCCGAGGAACTTGCCGGTGTCGAGAAGTTCGCGATCAAGCCGCTTGTCGAAAATCCCCCGGATGCCACCGGGTGTTAGGCTGATGCGATAGAAATCGTTTTCGCAACCGCCTGCGCCCACGGTGGCAGATTTTACTGCCTTCGGTTCGCCAGCGACCAAACTCCATGTCTTGTAGCCCAATGCGGGCACATCGTTGGCAACAAACAGTAGTTTGCGCCCAGCCGGCTTGATGGCGGCAAAGGCTTCGATTTCATAAATGCGTGCGCTGTTATCTCCTGCGATCTGCGTGCCTTGGTTGACGGTCAGGCGCAGAAAACGGACTTTGGTTTCGGGGAAACGATGGCTGGTGAGAGACGCGGTATTGCCCTCCACGGAGGTGCCCAGATTACGCCACGGACCGCCTGCCTGTTCCGCACCCTCGATACGAAAAGCGGCCGTATTGTAGCGCGTTTCGGCCCCAAAAGCGCCCATGCAACCTTCGTGGCGGATGACCACACGGTTGATGTTGCGGAGCTGGCCGAAATCCAGCGTCAGGATGTGCGGACCGGGACCACCCTCACTCGCCCATTTTTGGGTAGTCTGCTCGGCCCACTTACCGTCGATCGCCTTGTCCGCGCTGCTTAGGGAATTGAGTTCCGAGCTGGCGGTGGCAGTGGTCCCCAGCGCAGCGGCGGCAACATTCACTTCATCAGGAAGGCCAAAAGTGCTGAGCTGAGAGGGAACGGGATTGCCCTCGGCATCCACCACCTGCACGGGACCGGTGAGCGTTTCCGGCAGGGTCACTTCGACCGGGTCGGAACGCGTCCACGACAGGGTGTTGAACACGGTGATGGGTGTGCCAGCGGCAGGGACCTTAATCTGCGCGGCAATGGAGGTGATGGCCTTGTTTAATAATGTTCGGCCGGTGTCGCGAGCGTCAGCGACCTTCTCATGAAAAACCCGATCGGTGATGTGCCCGTTTCTGCCGCCGATGCCATGGTCGATGTAGAGCTCGTTCATCCAGGCTGTATCCAGCTGCTTGCCAGGCCATTCCGAGAAGTCGCCCTTGAGGAGGCAGGCGGCGGTGGTGAAGGTCTCGGCAGCGGGCAACAGGCGGGCGGCTTCGCGGCGCAAGCTCGCTGTCCAGTGATGGGTCGGGCCGTGAATGTAAACCCACACGTCAGGTCGTTCACCGCAGCGCGTGGGCAGGCGATCCAGGGCCGGAGCGATGCGGTCAAAAAAGCCGCTAAACGACGAATAGCCGAGTGTCGGCCGGCCCCCCGCGTGCGAGTTCCAATCGGAGATAAGGGGGGTGAAATCGGCGGGTTTGGCGAAGTCGTCGGTATTAATGAGACCGGCAACGGGCGGCACTCCGCAGGCTAGATATTCGGGCGCCATCCGCGCCAGCCAATCGGCGATGCCCACCGTCGCCTCCTCAGGCTCGGCCTTGAGGAACTTTGAATGGTTGAAATACAGGCCGAGCGAACTGACCAAAACCCCGCTGCCGTCGGGACTGAGCCAGCGGTAGAGGCCCTCATGGTAGCGGCTGATAGACAGGTAAGGCACTCCAGCCTTGGCGAGGATCTGTTGCATCTGCCAGCTCCGGGCAGGCACATCGGGGTTGAAGGCCACCTTCGCATCGCAGCCAGGCAAGTTATTCCTGATCCAGCGCCGGCCATAGTAAACTTGGCGGATCAACTCCTCCCCGGAAAGCCAGGATTCGTAAGGCTGATTGAATGTGGCACCGAATTCCAACCGCCCCTCTTTCATTAAGCGGGCGACCTCATCGCGCCTCTCGGGGTGGGCCTCAAGAAACTCCATCAAGTGCAGCGTACACTCCATGGCAAAACAGTACGAGGGGTCCTTCTTCATCAGCTCCAAGGCCGGGGTCAGGGTGAGCTCAGTCCGGACGTTGCGACAGAACTCAGGTGTGTTCATCCACGCGGTATCCTGATGGCTCGACGAGAGGATGCAGATGGAACTTGGGGTTGAACTGGCCTTCGCCACCGCGCCCCATTGAGTCAGCGCCAGCTTGACCGATCCCACCTCTTCGCCGACAAGCCCCTGGCTATAAGCGACGCCGACAAGGCAGAGGCCCGCGATCTTTGGTATTTGTTTCATGTGTTTTTTTGCTCCTGATTTAATTACCTTAAGCTGCTGATTAATAGGCAGAAATGATTCCGGCTTAATTCTTGATTTCATTCTGATTCTACGGCCCAAACGAGCTTTCCGTGATTATGGCTGACCCCAGAGACTTATTGGGACTTGGTTGTGAGGGGAGCGTATTGTCCTTTATCGTCTACAATCCGGGTTACCTTTACCCCCTCGCCTTCTTCGGAAATAACGACCATGCTGCGCTGGTTCGGACGCACAACCCAGTTGTTGCTGTATAATAAAACAGGGCCATTCTGCGTCGGCGTAGTGAGAGTGGTGTAACGCGTTTCCGGTTCATCGGTCTTCAGTCGGGGATCAATCATCTCAATCGCTTGGGGTGGGATTTTTAACGACTCACCACCATACAAGACGTCAATAGCAATTGGGCAGAGGTTGATGAATCGGCAGAATGGGAAAGGAAAGGCTTTAAGGTCATCGGCGATCACGCGGATCTGATAATGCTTTGGCGAATCGGCTGTTTTCGTGAATATCAATAGCGGCGATGCGCCTGCACCTTCAATACTGGCGCTGGCGACTTCTTCACGTTCAAACTTTCCCTCTGGGTTGGGCACCAAGCGGTAAAAAGTGATTGGGCCTTTATTTTCATGATCAAGGAATACGGAGCGGGCCGATTCGATGACGGCAACCTTAGTGTCAGCCCCTTTAAAATTATAAAACAAATCATGCGGTGCAGCGGTGGCGCCGAACGTGCGGAAATGCACGGTCTTATCCGGTTTAGTTCCTTTCGAAAACAAGGGCGTAACGCTCAGAATCAAAATTAAGCCCAATCGGCTTGAAAGTGTTGTCATGGTATACAATGAGGGTTGGGGCGGCATGTGAACAGAACCATCGGTAATCCGGCCATTCCAAGGTTTCGTCTATGGGGGGGGGGCGGCAGGTATTGGCCGAGATCATCGACAATGCGCAATACTTGCATGGAACCGTCTTGCGGGAAAATAAAGACAAGGGTGCGTTGGGTCGGTCGCATCATCCAATTGTTACTATATAGTATGATCGGTCCGTTGCCGGTCATGCGATGGATAGTGGTGTAGCGCGCTTCAGGTTCGATGGCCGATGTTAGCTGCGAATTCATTAATTCAATGCCTTTAGCGGGCACCTTCAACCCTTGATCACCATGTTTAGCATAGATCTCGATTGGCGTGAGATTGATAAAGCGACAGGACGGAATCGGGAATGTTTTCAGGTCGTCGGAAATCGCAAAAGCGCGGTAGCGTTTGGGTGATTCCTTGGATTTCATAAACACGATGAGTGGCCAGGGGCCGGCAGCTGAAATATTGGCGGTGCACGCCTCCTCACGCACCAGTTTTCCCTCCGGGCCAGGTATCAAACGGTAAAAGACTATCGATTGGGCCTTCGCGTGGAGTTGAAAAACAGAGCGTGCGGATTCGATGACGGTGAGCTTGATATCCTTCCCCTTGGATTCGAAATACAAATCGTTGGGTGCGACTTGCCAGCCGAAGGTGCGGAAATGAACCAGTCCTTTATCGGTTGGCACTTGTGCCAGTGCGGAAGCCACGCTGGTTAGCCCGAAAATGAGTAGGCGATAAAATTTAGAGATCATTGGGCGTGAGCCAGCGGAAGCCGATCACTTTGAAGCGACGGCCCATTTTTTGGTTGGTGGAGTTGAGTGACGCCAGCGCGGCGGAGGGGTCGGGGGCGTTTTGATTATCAATAAACTCGGTCGTGCGTTGCACCACGGCCTCGGCCCAGGCTTTGGCTTGGGTGGCCCCGGTTACGGGATTGATCGATTCACCGTAGGCGCGGATCACAAAGGTATCGGAGCGAACGGTCATGGCCGGGGAAAATGCCTGCACTAGGTCTTGCTGCATTAAATAACCAGGCATCCCCACGGTGGTGTTAAGTGGGTTGCCCGCACCGTCCGCACCGTCGACCATATTGGCCGGAATAATGGTGGGGGCATTGGGGTCGATGATTTCCGAAGCGGTCGTGGTGGCCACGCGACCAGCGGTTTTCACCTTGTTGTTAAGGGAGGTGTTATCAATGGCGGCTTGAAGACAACCGGCCCGGGTGAATGGGTTGGCGGCACCGAGACGGCGATTGAGGAAATCGGACATGCTCAGGAACGGGCCACGAAGTTTAACTTGTTCGACGATACGCGTCGCCAACTGCGTGATTTCCGCATCGGAAAACGACCGCGCCCCATCCCATGCGCCGGTTGCGGCATTGACCGTGCCTCGCGAAGCCAAAAAACGGGGAATGGGGTTCGGTTTTGCAGTGTTAATAAAGTTAATTGACTCTGTTGCTTTGGTGTCCGGGTTATATACCCTCATGTTGTCTTTGCCTGAGAGGCTGGAAAGCAGTGCCTTCCACGCATCGATCGAGGTGGAATTGACGTTAAAAGCCCCTTCGAGCAATAGATTTGCTGCGGCCTTGTCGAAGTCACGCAGGTCGCTCATCTGTGGGGCCACACCGTTTGCATAATAGGGTTTAATCCGCGAGTTGGGCAATGGCTTACTTGCATCGCTCAAGGTGGTCCCGGGATTGGCGGCATTGAAGTCCCGCCACTGTTGCGGCGCTTGGGCGTCGAGGGGGGCCGGCGGGGGCACGGTCGAAAAATAGAAACGATCAAACAGGGTATCATTGGAGAGATAACTGTCATCGAGTAGAAGGTATGCCAATCGGGTGTTTGACGCCGTCCACGGCAAGGGCGTTTGATCAAACAGAGTGTTTGCAGTGGGGATGAATGGGCTGCAGAGCGACCCGCCGATAAACATCGAGCCGCTGCTGCGGCTGGTATAGTCCCCCCACCAGCCTGTAATGGAGGTAGGCATGTGCATAAACTGTCCGAGTGAAATCAACGGTTGGCCAGGTACGTCGCGGAGCACCCGCTTGGTAGGCGCTCCGGTGGGTAAACCTACGCTATCATCTCCGAAATATGTAGTCCATGGGCCGGAACTGGGACTGGGTTGTATTTGCTGGATTTCGGTTGAGCTGGAAAAGGGTTGGCCAAATTTGCCTGCGGTGATTTCGGCAGAGGAGAAATTTTTTGAATTATCAAAAATTTGGAATGCTGCAGCATTTCCATGGTAGAGAGGCACAGCGTTTGTACCGTTGATATAACTAGCACCAGTGCTGGAGGGGGCCAGGCCCTTCTTGCGATAGAAGTTTCCAATAATCATTCTTGGGTTTTTGTTCAGGCTGCTAATTGGAATCGGCGCCCAATCGGTGTCGAGTGGCTGATAGGGAAAGTATGCATTGGCCTGGAAGGTGGCGTAGCCAAAGCAGCCCGTGGGCCACTGCCAATTTCCGATATACTTCCAGCCGCCGCCGCAGCTAAAATTTGTTACAGGTGAGTTGTTGCTTCTGAGAGTGACAGTCACCAAATCGTCCCCATTTGACGTGCCGGGATAGGGATCCCCATACAAATAAAATTGGCCGGATCCGGTAAATGACGATGAGACAGGCAGGTCCATCGTTTGGGCGTTTTGAGGAGAAAGGCTGACTCCGGTTGCCTTGACGCTGCCCCCCCAGAAATTCATCGGAGTATAATCGTATCCCTGAATGCCGTTCCTGGTTACTAGCTTTCCGCCTGCTTTGACATCACCCGTCAGGCCAAGAACTTGTGATTCCCCCGGGGCGATGTCACCAAGGGCAACTTGCAATCGAGATTCCACCGTATTGGTACTCGGATTTAACCGGATGGGAGACGTGGTGACCAACGTGCCCCCCACTTTCACCTCAATGCTAAGCCCCCCAAATAAAACAAAGCAGTTCGTCAAATCGCCAGCGGTAAAGGGTTTTAGTTTACAATTATAAGGGTTATAAAGAACAAGTTGCGGGTAGTAGCGCAGGCTCAATTTATAGGGGTTGTTATTACTGACTGGCAGTCCCGGATTCTTGAGATAACTTTCCAGTGCGATGTCCATGCGGATGGAGATTAATTCGGGCACCAGTCCGCCGCAATCGGCGTATGGCTTAGGCGCCAGGATACTTAAGGTCCGGGGACTGATTTGATAAGGGAGGGAGGTCAGGGATCCCGTCGTCGTGGGTTGGGGTCCCCCTG
>Ga0118677_10002992_pt1 | contig 32938 bp, 16 predicted proteins | sample AliMusrvi5mmetaG_FD_86154 | JGI IMG/M metagenome (GOLD analysis project Ga0118677, IMG submission 86154) | reverse complement strand
GCGATAGACCATCTCGCTGCCCTGCCACTCGCAGGTGACCAGCCCACGGCGGTAGACCAGCAAGGCGTCCAGTGCGCCGGGACCGAACCAGCCGAGACGCACTCCCGCCGAACACCAGGAGCCCGCTGGTTGCGCGCGCTGCCACAGCTCGCGGCCATCCAGATCATACAGATACAACGTGGCGTGGCAATCCGGGTCGCCGCGATTCACGCCGCGGTTGACCACCATGAATTGCATTTCGGAATCCGACCGAAAACATCCGGGTACCACGTGCTGCGCTTCGTCGAGCGGGTGATGCCAGAGCAGCGTGCCGTCCACCGCCAGGCAATGCACCCCACCGTTGCCGAACAACAACCGCCAGCTTCCGTCCGCCAATTGCACCATGGCGGCGGCATCCTGGTGCTGGCCGTGATCGTCATGCTGCCACAGCACGCACCCGTCATGGTCGATCAGCGCGAAGCCGACGAACACCTCATCGCGTCCGTCGCCGTCCACGTCGCCGATGGCGGGGAAATGTCCGGTTTCGCCGCTCCATAGCCACAACACCTGCCCATCGTGCGCAACTCCCCAGATATTCCAGTAGCGATCCTTCACCACCAGATCGCGGCGACCGTGCCCGGTCAGATCGGCGAAGAGGAAACAGTCGTCGGCGGGCGCGGGTAATGCCAGGCGTGACTTTTCCTCGCCGGTACAACCATCCAGCACGTATAGCGTCGCCTCTCCCTCGTACCGCAGCGCGCGCTCGACCGCGTAACCGGTGCCGGGATGCAGTTCGGCATAGCGCGCCTGTTCCACGTAGAGCACCTCATTCGCACCGTCGCCGTCCCAATCGTAAATCTGCACGGGAAGATCGCAATAGACGAAACCGTTGTCCAGTGAAGGCGTGCCGCGCTGCCACAGCACCGTGCCGTCGATGGTCGTCGCGGTGAGGCAGGTAATCGCCCGCGTGCCATACACATTCTGTACGAAGAGGAAATCCGGCGCGCCGTCGCCGTTGAGATCACCGATCCGCAATGCCTCCGCGCCAAAATCGCGGACATCGAGCGCATGGACCAGATGGGTAGACATGAGAAACTCCTTTGTTCCCTACTGCGGTTAACCGCGGCGATGAATTCACAGGATAAACAGGATGAATTGAAGGATAGGCAGGATAACAAAAAAATAACCTAATCCTGCCTATCTTAAAACCTATCCTGTGCATCCTGTGAATTCGTATGTTCTCCCGATCAACGTATCCCCGTGTCGGTAATCGTCAAAATGCGGCCCAGCGGCATCTCCTTTTCCAGCGGATGTTTATCCGACGTTTCATGCTTGGCCAGCCAACTCCAGATGGGGATGCGCCAGTCGGGACAGATGTGCTGGGGAGCCGGATCGGCGGCTTTGAGATCCGCCCAGTTGTTATACAGATAATCGTTCACCAGGATATGGTAGGTTGTCTTCTCGTCGATCGGTTGATTGATGCGCGCCCAGGCGAGTTTGCCGTCGATCAGGCTCAATCCGCATACCGCGATCGGTTCATCGGCGACGGCATGCAGACTTTGCAATTGCTTGCCGGTCATCTTCACGCTATAGATGCCGTCATCAAAGGGCAGCATCTCGATGATATCGCTTTTCGTGAACGGACCGGCGCTCAAGTCCTGGCGGACGCCGTACAAGTTCACCATGCTGAAATCCGCCCCCTGATTGGCGGCCAGCCAGCATTGCAGTGCGAATGCACAGGCGCCGCCGGCGTGTGGCAACCCGGAAGCGGTATATCCCAGCGGTTTGGTGTAATCGGGACCCAGCCGTGCCAGCCATCGTTCGATGATGGCCTGAATCGCCGGATCGGCGTCTGCTTTGCGCTGCTGCAGCCGGTTTTGCTTGATGCCGGTCACATAGACACTGCCATCCTGCGCGTCCACTTCCAGATCGACACGACCATAGGCGGTCCAGCGCCGGCCGTTGAGCATGATCCAGGTGTCGGAATCAGGCACATATTGCTGGACAATATCGGACGTGGTCCCTCCGAGCATGAGCGGAATGTGCAAATCCGGCGTCGTACGTGCCAGCGCGACCAGTTCCGTTTGCGAGAGCGACCCCGCGACAATCACCACCTGCGCCCCTTTTGCCCGCGCCTCGACCGCATATTTGCGCACGGCAGCGGGATATGGGCCAACCTTCAGCATTCCGATACGCGCATGGGTGGCCACCGTGCTGCTCATCAGCCCGATCACCGCGACCTTGACGCCTTGCGATTCGATGATGACGTAGGGTTTGGCCACCTCAGATGGCGACCCATCGGGATTGAGCAGATTAGCTGCCAACAACGGAAAGGTCGCCTGCGTCGCCAGCCGCAACAGTTGCCCGCGTCCGAAATCGAACTCATGCACCCCCAGCGCGCTGGCCTGATAGCCCATGGCGTTCATCACTTCGATATCCGGTTCACCTTCCAGCAGCGTGGAAATCGGGGTGCCGGAAAAGTTATCACCGCTGCTCAATACCAGGAATTTGCCGGGCGCGAACTCTTCGTGCTGCTTCCAATATGCCAGCATCATCGCCGGCCCGCCGAATTGATACCCGTCGACCAACCTACCCTTCAGCCAACCGTCCATATCGGCGGTTGCCAGTATGTGCACCGCGGTCGCCAATCCGCCCAGCGCCGGCAACAGCAGTAACCACAACATTCCCCCACGCAGCCAACGAATCATCGTCTCCTCCTCCGCTCAACGCTCATAACCATGCAATAATACCACCGTTGATATAGTTTACCGCAAGGCAGGCGTTTGGGGAAAGAGGGAATCGGTTGGGAAAGTGTTTCAAAATGAATCCGCGTACCCGTTCCGGCCTTTCTGGCGTGCGAGCATCCCCGCGAGCAGGTCGGGAATCCTCCGGTGCTCGCGGAAACGCTCGCGCACCTGCCTGAATAGGAAACATAGTCGTATTGGCAAGGAATTCACTCGCTAATCGCGAAGTTGGACAGGGGAGGTGCAAGATGCGTTGGTTTCTCATGGGTTTACTGATCATGCTCGGGGGAGTGACGATGGCAGCAGCGCCGTTCGCCACGGAAATCAGGCTGGAGGAAGTGCTGGGGCACGCCTGGGCGGCGGACCTGGTACACCGGCGGGTGTCGGTGCCGGCACAGGGATTGCTCTTTGCCAACAAGGCCACCCTGTTTCAAGGTGAGCAGGTGGTGCCGATGCAGTTCGACAACCTGGTCTATTACCCGGACGGCAGCATCAAGGAGGCCGATGTTTGGTTCCGCAGCGACCTGCCGGCGCTGGGCACGCGCACCTTTTCCCTGCGCGCGGTGGCGAAGTCGCTGAAGGAAGCCGGTCGTACCGACCTGACGATAAAAACCACCGGTGACGTGCTGGAGATCGGCAATGCCGCCACCGCGGTGCGTCTGCCGACTGTGCTGCATGAAAGCACGGGACCGCTGCTCGGGGTGAGGCTGCCTTCCGGCAAGTGGACCCCGTCCGCACGCTTGGAGCCAGCGCGTCTACAGCGCTTCGCGTCGCAGCCGGGATTGATTCAGCCGTTGGGAACGCCCACCGCCGAAACCCCGCAACGGATCACCACCGAGGTGCTCGCGCAGGGAGCGCTCTTCACGCGGGCACGGGTCACCTACCATTTTGCCGGTGAAGGCCGCTATGTTGTCGAGATCACCCTGCGCGCCGGCGAACCGCTGGTGCGCATCAATGAGCAATATCATCACGCCGGCACGGTAAGCTTCGACCTGGGCCTGCGCCCGACGAAAGCCTGCTATCAGTGCAATCCGCCGACGCCGGCGGGAAAAAGCCTCTCCTTTACCTATGACCAACCTGCTACGCCCGGCATGTTCACCGGCTGGAGCTTCTTCTTTACCGGCGTCTCGGCGGCCTTTTCCTTCACCGGCGATCCCTCCGGCGATCTGCTCGGTGTGCAGAGCACCGAGGCCGATTGGCTGCCCTTCCCGTATAACCAGGCGCTGCTGCTCACTACCGACCCGAAGCAGGGATTATCGCTGCAAGGCCCGTTGGACGACGGCCATCGTCATTGGGCGCTATATGTCGGCAAAGAAACGGATTTTCCCCAGCCGACGGTGGACTATCTGCGCTGGTGGAACACTCACGTCGTCTTTCCGCTGGATAAGGTGAGTAACTGGCAGCTCACCTGGCCGGGCATGGAAACGCTGGCGTTTCCGCACACCTTCTTCAACCGCGAGGAACTGCCGGCCATCCGTGCCCGCTTGCAGGCGGAGCCGGCCATCGCCGATTTCATCAAGCGGGTGCAACCCACCTCCTTCTCCAATGCCGCCGTGCGCTATCTCTATAACGGCAATCCACAGGAACTGGAAGCGCTGTATGCCGCGAAGGACCGCTATATTGACGCACTGCCGGCTAAATTCCTGGATAAGTCCGGCATCAATGAGGAAGGTTATCTGAACAATATGCAACTGTCGGATGAGTTGCTGCTGCGTTACGTCGGCTACGAGTTGTTGCTGGGGAGCGACAAACTGACCCCGGCGGACCACCGTCAACTGTTGATTCAACTGGCCTTTGTCCAGCATGTGATGGCGGATGAAATGTATTGGCCACCGAACTATCCCTTCGCGCCGGAGAAGCCGGAACCCTACCCGGCCTACGTGCAGGGGACGCCCAACCAGAAGATTTGCTATCTCACCGCGCGCGGCATCGTGGCCGCCATGCTGCGCAACCACCCGCGCTTCACGCCGTGGATGGATCGCGTGCTGGAAGAGCATGACCGCGTGGTGGCGGATTCGGTGGCGCCCAGTGGCGCACACGTGGAATCGCCCTTCTATTCGGCGCGCGATACCATGCGCTTCGGGCCGTTCTGGACGGCGCTTACCCGCGCCGGGGTGCAGCGAGAGGATACCACGGCGTGGATGACGCGGTTGAAGCATTGCTATCAATACCTGGGCGATATGCTCACTCCGCCGGAGCCGCGCCTGGGTGGACGGCGCGTCTACCATCCCATCGGGCGCAGTTCGGAAGGAGTAGTGGACCCGACGATGATGATCGCCGCCGATCCGTTCGGTCTCGGCGACCCCGTCTTCCTCAGCCGCCAGCGCTGGTGCTGGGAGCAGCAGGGAAAGCCCGCGCCGGACTGCATGGGCAGCACCGGCGGGCGCGATATGTCGCTGACGCTGCTGGCCTTCAGTTGGTTGGCGGGAATGCCGGCAAGTGCGACACCGCCGCTGGAAAGCGTGCGCTGGGAAGGCATGGGAGCGATTTTTCGCGGCCAGGTGGGCAGCGGTTTCGAGTCGAACGTCGTTTTCCGGCACGATCAGTTCTGTTGGAACCTTTATGAGGGGAATAATGGCGCAGTCTACTTCTACGGCAAAGGCGCACCGTTGTTGCCGCGCTTCGGCGCCTACTGGTTGGAGGGGAAGGGACAACCGAACCTGATGAGCATCCCCTTCGGCAATCGATTGCTCTTCGCCGACGGCAATTCGAACGAAGACTGGACGAACGGGTTGGGCAAGATGACCGACTTCGCCGCGCTGGGACCGCAGGCCGATTACGCCGCCGGTGTCACCCGCGACGGCGATTGGCGGCGGACGGTGCTCTTCGCCAAGGACCTGACGCGCGACGACCCGGAATACCTGCTGGTGCGCGATGATGTCAGCCGGAAAAACTCCGCCAGCGCGCTGCACTGGTGGGTGATGTCGAAAGCGGTCAACCCGGACGGCTACGAGAAACCCGGCGTGGTGCTCTGTAAAGGCCATGACGCCGACTGGTTGGCCAAGCTGGGGAAGAACTGGAAGGACGCGCCGACGCTGCATGGGCAACTGCAGCATTTTGAAGGCGTCTGCGGAGTCGATCTGGATATGTTCATCGCCCAGCCGGCCGACCCGAAGATCATCACCGACGCGGTGGGGGTGGGACCGGGCGCAGCCTATTGCGTGAATGCGAAGCTCTATGAAACGCAGCAACTGGTGCGCATCGAGCAGGAGGCAGGCAAAGGTTATCTAACGCTGCTCGCGCCCCGCTGGCCGGGATCGACGCCGCCCGCCTATCACACCATCGCCGGTGGTGCGGGTGTGGCCATTAGCGGCAAAGGCAGCGAGGATCGCCTCTTTCTCGCCCAACAGCCGCTGCGTTATACCGATGACGTCGTCACCTTCGCCGGCCAGGCCGGCTATGCCCGCGTCGGCGGTGCGGCGCCGTTGCGCTTGATGGTACTGAACGGCAGCATCACCGCCGCCGGCATCACCCTCACCTGCCCCCAAGCCGCCTCCCTGCACTACGACGGCGCTGCCATCACCGTGGATGCCCAGGCGGAGGTGACGGTGAAACCGAGCCCGGAGATGCGCGGGGTGTCGGTGACGGTGCGGCGGGTGCCATAGCGTCACGGTGTTAAAACACTGGCGCGCGAACGTCCTCGCGAGCAGGTCGGGAATCTCCCGGTGCTCGCGGGGACGCTCGCGCGCCAGCAATACCTAACGGATACATGTTAACGAACCAATGCGCAGATCAGTAGTACCCTTAATCTGCGTAATCCGCGTAATCTGCGGTTAAGGAACGTATCGCCAACCTCACGGCACCTTCACCCGCACCGTGCTCCCCGCCGGGACGGTGACGGTGAGATCGACCGGATAATAATCCGTGATGGCCGCCGGGCTGGTCAGGTGGGCGGTGATCGGCTTATTCGTCGGGTTGTTCACCTCGATGCCGGCGGCGTCCTTCGTCCACAGCGTATAGGCGAGGATCAACGCGGGATTGGAGGCGGTGAGGATGTTGCCGACGTAGAACGGCGTATCCCCGCTGTTATCCAGCGAGGCGTAACCGATGCCTTCGTAAACCCCGATATGGTTGAGGAAGGTGGTGCGCGGCAGCATGCCGGGGGTGGGGGGCACGTCCGACATTTTGCGCGGGACGGCGCTGCCGCCGGCCACATGGCAGAAGAGGTGCTTGCCGGGGGTCCACGAAGCGGCGGGCCAGTTGGCATTGAGGCCGTTCACCCGCATCGGGAGGATCTTTACCGCGCCCCCGGCTTTCAGCGTGCCGGCGATGCCATACCGATCCGCCGTCAGGTTGACCACCCCCAGCGTTGGCTCCTGTTTTCCCTGCGTCAGTGCGAGCGACCACGGCAGCGGTCCTTCGGCACCCAGCGACGCCCGCCATTCCAGCGGGATATACTCGTAGCGCGCGCGCCATTCCGACCACATCGGCACCAGTTGACTGCCATCGGCGCGCCAGCCGATCTCGCCACGGCCGGACACCGCCTGCGGCGTGAGCAGCAGCAGGTTGCCCAGCGAGGCGCCGGCGGGTAAGTCGATGATCGTCTCCGGGTTGCCGTCTAGCTTGCCAGTGACGAGTTTATCCCCCTGGCGATATTGATAGGTGCTGCCGGGTTGTACCGTCTGCACCACCGGGAAGAGCGGCGTGGTGGGCTGCACGGGCTGGCGCGTGCGCAGGGTCACCTCGACGCCAGTCAACTCGGTCAGCAGGCCGTCGAGACCCTCGATGCCGGTGCGCACGTCGTGCCACTTGCTCACCCGCGCCCACGCTTCATAGGTGCGGCTGGGCATGGTGTTGTGCAGTTGCCAGGCATCCATGCCGTATTGCTGCGTCTGCCGGTAGCGCTCGTCGATGAGCATTTCGGTAAGGGTGAGCGCATTGCTGGCGAAGGGGAACTGCAACCGCGTGGCCATGTTCTCGCCGGGCAGCGCGCCGCCGTAGGGGCGCATCACCTCACCGTTGCCGGGCATCGGCAGCGAAGGTTGCAGGAAGCTCATCGCATGCGACCCCGGCCAGATGCCGGTATATTGCAAGGCGGCGCCGAAGAAATTCTGCCGGTCACCGCAGCGGGTGAAGTAACCCTGGCTGACCGTGCGCAAATGCGGGCTGATGGCGCGATGTCCCTTGCTGTCGGTGACCACCAGCAGATAATAGCGCTGATAGCCCTGTTCGCCGTCGACGGATTCGGCGAAGCGTGCCGTATTCGGTGTCCAGTGCCGGGCGATGGTATCGCGATCATAGAGCGTCACGTCACGGAGCGTCACCCCCGGCTCCGTCACCGAGGCGCCGACGCGCGCGCGGAGATGGTCGCGATTCAATTCGGGCTGGCCGATATCGCGGTTGAGGATCGACCACTCGTCGATCATCGGTCCTTCGGTAATGAAGTAGCGCTGCGGGTTCTCAAAGAAGTGCCCAATACCGGCGCGGAAATAGCGGGCGGCGTCGCGCGCGTCCTGCGACGGCACAATCAGTTGGAACCCCATGGTGCCTTTCTGAGCCACGTCCCGCGGCGCGGTCAACTCGTGCACGACGATGGGCACCGGGTTGCTGGCGCTCTTTACCTGCCATTGATAGGCCGGAAAACCGTTGTCCACCAGGGTATATTTGCCGCCGTTCTCCGCGTAAGTGTAAACGGAAATGGCCTGGAAATGACGAGCCAGGTCAAATGACAGCGCCGACGTGCCCGGGCGATGGAACGCCGCCAACTGGCGGGCGAATCCCATCGACAGCCGTTGCGTCTCGCGCAGGTTTTTCCCGTCGGGGGTGAGGATGCTCGGATTCGGATAGTTGGTACTTCCCATGATGAGGAAGCGATTGCCGTAACTATCGGCGATATCGAAGCCCTGCAAGCACACCAGGTCGTCGGTGGAATTGGCCTGGCAGTCGGCGACGAACTTCTCCCAGTTGGCTGGATTCATCCGCTCGAAGCGCTCGGTAAAGACGAGCACGCGATAACCCGCCGCTTTTGCCGCCGCCGCCCACTCGGCCACCGTACCGGTGCCGTCGGAATAGGTAGATCGCGCGCCGATCAGCACGCGGTTCATCTGCTGCGGTTGTGTCACGCGCGGGTCCGGGATATCGTCGAACATATACCGTCCCCGCCAACCGACCGGGCGCGCGCCGTGGATGGCCCAGGTCGGCAACGGTTGCTGGGTTTTCCAGTCGATCACCGCGAAATCCGGCACCGGCGCGTCCGGCAACATCGCCCAGTTCGGGTAAGGCAACATCGATTTCCACGGTTCCGGCTTGCCGCCGAATCCGGCTTTGCTGCTCGCTTCCGCCGTCCAGCGCAGGCTATTGACGAAGAGTTTCCCCCAATCGCTGGTCTGCACGCCGTCACCGGCGTTGAAGGCAATGCCCGCCGGCTTCCCGGTAGTAAATTCGCCGACCTGGTTGGCGGTTGAAAACGCGTGGGTGAGCAGATAGATGGAACTCAACGCCACCACGGACACCCGGCCCTTGCCGATCTCGCGCGCCGCCGCCAGCACCGGCGCCGTGCCGCCTTCACCGGCAGCCCAGGTATTGTCCGTCAGGCTGCGCATGCCGTGACTGCTCCGGTCGCCCCGTGCCAGCACCGTCCATGCTTTGTCGCCGGGGAGCAGCGGGGAACTCGGATATTGATCGTCCCAGCGCATCACCTGCGTCGGATAGGCCAGCGCTTTCACGCCGTTCGTGATGGGATGGCGGCTAATATTGCGGGTCCAACTGAAGATCGCATTGTTTTTCAGCGGGTGCGCCTGATCGCGGATCGTCTCGCACAGCACGCGTATCTTCCATGGTGCCAGCAACGTCGTATAGGTTTCCGCGCCTTCATCGCCGCCGATGAGCGGCACCACCACCACGCCGCCGCCGTCCGCGACATACTGGTGCACCAGCCGAATATCCTCCTCGGTGTTCGTCAGCAGCGAGCCGCCGGGCGCGTAATAATCGCCGCCGTCAAAGGAGTCGATCTCCCCCAGCACCACCGTGTGAAACTGCCGCAGATACGCCGCGGTGAGCCGTTCGGTGTCGCTGACCGTTTGAAACACGATCCCCTGCGCGGTGAGCGTCTTCGCTACCTCCGGATCGAGCGACCGTCCCTGCCCGAGCAAAAACAGCACGCTGATGGGCATCGTTGCACACTGCCCCACCTGTCCGCCACCGAGTAGCGCGACAAGTAGCAACAGCATGGTGAACCAGATAGTACCTGAGTGGATATGCTTACACATTGGTAATTCTCCTAACATTTATTCCGGTATGTATTTTCAACGCGGAGGCGCTGAGACAAAGCGATGTATGCAGGTAAAACTTGCACTTACACGGACCGAATAAGTTTGCAAGTGCAAGTTTACAGTGCGAGTGCAAGTATTCGAATAGCTATTTTCTCTGCGTCTCTGCGTTGAATAATGAACTTAACGGTATAGCCGCTAATGTATGGCGTTCGCAGCGGTATACATCGCCGCGACATTCTCGATCGGGGTTTCCGCGTCGAAGGACCAGGCGCAGAGCGTGGTGGCGGGGGCCGGCGCGCAGGCGGTGATCAAGGCGTGCGTCAAGTCAGCGACCGCTTCCGGCGTTTCATTGCGCAGTACCAGCGGGTCCACCAGCGGATACATCGCCACGCCCGGCAACCGGCGCACGGCCTCCGCCAGGTCGGTGCCGGGGCCCAGCTCGATGGTGGTCACCCCCGGAATCGCGGCAAAATCAGCGAGCAGATGGCTGGAAGGTCCGCAGGAATGGTATCCCGCGTTGGGAAACGCACCGGCGATGGCCTGGTTGACTGGCAGCACCACCGACCGATACTGCTCCGCGGAGAGCAAGCTGGCCGAACAATCGCCCAGATAGATCCGCGTCGCCGGCGGTGCGCCGATCTCCGCGGCTAGCCGCGCCGCGATCGCCTGATACATCGTCCAAATCTTAGCGAATAACACCCGCGCGCCTTCCGGATCGTCGAGCAGCAGGTAAAATAACGCTTCGCCATACAACTGGTGCGCCGTGGTGTAGGGAGCGTGAATATTCATCACCCCGGTCTTGAGGCTGAAGAGATCGGCCCGTGCACCATACCGCCGCTGTAATTCGCGATACTGCGCGAGTATGGTGTCGATAAATGGATGAAAAGCGGCATCGCGCGGATCGAGGCGTGCAATCTCCGTGACAGTCAACCCGTCCCAGGCGTGCCCCCGCGTCTCCAGCGTCGCATCCGGCGGGCAATACACCGTTGCTCCCTGCGTCGCTTTCAGCAGATCGATCGGCTGGATAAACAGATTGCCCCATGGTGAAGGGCTCGGACTTCCCACTCCGAATTGGCCCAGTATCGCGTAAAGAAAGCGATTTTCGGCACATTCCACCTCGGCGCGATACCCCGGATCGAAGTAATACGCCTCACCATACGTCACGCCGAGATGCTTGTGAAAGAATGCCGGCATGAAACCGAGACTGATATTAACGGGATGCGTGAGCATGGCGTCGTCCAGTGCCTTTCACTTAAAGCCTATCCAAGCTATCATACCATGCGGTGCCGCGACTGCCAATCTATCGCAACCGCCTGGGGCGTAGACCCAACCGCCTTCCATCGCAACTTTTCTACCACCCTCGCGTATCAACCTATGATAACCACTTGCTGAAGGTAGTCCTACCGCTGCCCGGGACATGGTATACTACTGGTTGGATATTGATTGAGGGGAAGAGAGAGGTGCGAGCGTGATATCCCGAAAGTTGTCCGGCGTGCTCATGGCTTTCGTCTTCGTCTGTGCCACCGTATTGGCGACCGCAGAGCCGGCGATAGTACGGCCCTTCGAACGTGAGACGTGGGCCACGCCGGCGAATAGCGTGGATGCGGCGGTGGAGGCGATCCTGCGGCTGCACGGCGCGCATTTTCGCAATCCGTGTTCGGATGCGGTCTTTGTCCGGCGCGTCTATCTGGATATGATCGGCACCTTGCCGGACCCCGCGGAAGTGGATGCATTTCTCACCAGCACCGCTCCCAACAAGCGCGCAGCGTTGATTGACACGCTGTTTACGCGCGATGAGTTTGCCGATTACTGGGCAATGAAGTGGTGTGATATCCTGCGGGTGAAATCGGAATTTCCGATGAACCTGTGGCCCAATGCGGCGCAGGCCTACCATCACTGGGTGCGCCAGGCGCTGCGGGATAATCTCCCTTACGACCAATTTGCCCGCGAGTTGCTGACTTCCAGCGGCAGCAATTTCCGTGTCCCGCAGGTGAACTTCTATCGCGCGCTCTCCGCGCGGGAACCCGCCGCGATTGCCAAAGGGGTGGCGCTCACCTTCATGGGCACGCGGCTGGAAAAATGGCCGGTGGCGCGCGCCGCGGACCTGGCGACGTTCTTCTCGCGCGTGGCCTATAAAAAGTCCGATGAGTGGAAAGAAGAGATCGTCTTCAATAATCCCGCGCCGGCGGGACCGCTGACAGCCGTCCTCCCTGACGGCACCGCCGTGACCATTCCCGCGGACGGCGATCCCCGCCAGACGTTTGCCAATTGGCTGATCTCTCCGCAAAATACCTGGTTCAACCGCGCGGTAGTGAACCGCATCTGGTGCTGGACGCTGGGGCAGGGCATCATCACCGAGTCCGATGACATCCGCGCGGACAATCCCGCGGCCAGTCCGGAAACTCTCGCCTGCCTGGAACGCGAACTGGTCAAATCCCACTACGATTTGCGGAGCGTCTACCGGCTGATCCTGAACTCGCGCACCTACCAGCAATCGTCGCTGCCGCAAGGCGACACCACTGATCCCGCGCTCCGCTTTGCCCATTACACCGTGCGCCGGCTTGATGCGGAAGTGCTGCTCGATGCGCTCTGCTGGATCGGCGGCGAGGGAGTGGGGTATACCAGCGCCACGCCGGAACCCTATACTTTTGTCCCGAAAGAGAATCGGACGATCGCGCTCGCGGACGGCAGTATCACCAGCGCGTTTCTGACTACCTTCGGTCGCCCGGCTCGCGATACCGGTCTGGAATCCGAGCGCGATAACCACCCGACGGACACCCAGCGCCTGTTCCTGCTGAACTCGCCGGATATCCAGCGCTGGATTTCTCGCAGCCCGCGACTACACAAGATCATCACGTCGTCGTTGAAAAGAACGACGGAGATCATTCGCAATATGTACCTGACGATCCTGTCGCGCTATCCGACGCCGGAAGAGACCCTCACCGCCATCCAATACTTCGAAGCGAGCGAAGAGGAAAAAGGACCGACGGCAAACGATCTCGCCTGGGCGCTCATCAATAGCAAAGAGTTTTTGGATCGGCATTGATCTGGGGATGGCGGACGCGTTTTTTAACCGCAGATTACGCAGATTTCGCAGATTAAGGTAGATAAAGGGGCGGCTACAACTGGATCCGATAGATGGTAGCTTCGGTGGCCGACTCAACCATCGCACATTAAGCACTGCATGGCGAGGCGGACTTCTAACAGTCTCTAAGTCGCGTTGGGGAGAAGAGAGCATGATGAATCCACAACTGATGTCCAGCATTTGGGTGAGACGTTTTCTCGTGCTGCTGCTGGCGTTGCTGTGTATTACCGGTAGAAGCGTGTGGGCAGACGAGGTGAAGACTCCGGCGCCGTCGCCGACACCGACACCGGCGACGGTCAAACCGAAAGCCCGGGCGAAATCCGTGATCCAAATCTGGTTATGGGGCGGCCCTTCGCAGCTCGATACCTTCGATCCCAAGCCGGAGGCCGGCTCTGCCTACTGTGGCCCCTATACGAAACCGATTGCCACCAATGTCAAAGGCATCCAGATCTGCGAAATGTTGCCATTGTTGGCGCAGCAGGCTGATAAGTATTCCCTCATTCGCGGCATGACCCATGGCAACAGCGGGCATGAGACCGCCGCCTATATGATGCTGACCGGGCATAAACCCGGTGATGGCATCGTCTATCCCACCGTCGCCGCCATCACCTCGTACTTCAAAGGTTACGGGCATGGCTATAAAGGGCTGATCCCGCCCAGCATCATGCTTACCGATGGCCTGGGCCGGTTTGCCGAAGAGGGATTCCTCGGGCCGCTGTATAAATCCTTCGCCACCGGCGGCGATCCCAACGGGAAACAGTTCACTGTCGAAGGGGTAATCACGGCGGGGATTTCCGATCAACGGCAGAGCAATCGCCGGCAGTTGTTGCACTCGATCGATGCGCTGAACAAGGCCATTCCGGCGAACCCGGATTTCGCCGCGCTGGACCAGGGAGAAAACAAAGCGTATGAGTTAATCCTCGGCGATGCCCGCAAGGTGTTCGATCTGTCGCTGGAATCCGACGCGCTCCGCGACAAATATGGCCGCAACCGCTTCGGCCAATCCTGCCTGGCAGCGCGACGGTTGGTGGAATCCGGCGTGCCTTATGTCACCATCAATTACGGCGGCTGGGACAACCATGAGCAGATCTTTGAAACGTTTCGCCGCAAGCTACCGGAATTCGATCAGGGATTAGCGATGCTGCTGCAGGACCTGTCCGATCGCCATCTGCTCGACACAACGGTCGTCTGGTGTTGCGGCGAATTCGGCCGCACGCCAAAAATCGACTGGGATGCCCCCTGGAACGGCGGGCGCGGGCATTTCGGCAACGCGTTTTCCGTGCTGGTGGCCGGCGGTGGCTTCAAAGGCGGCCAGATCGTTGGCGCGACGGATGCCAAAGGCGAAAAAGTCATCGAACGCCCGGTCTATCCGCAGGATTTAATCGGCAGCATCTTCGAGTTGATGGGTATCGATCCGGATGCCAAACTGCCGAATACGCGCGGGTTGGATTTGAAAGTCATGCCGTCGCTGGAAAGCGGACCGGGACATGGCCGGCTATATGAGATTATGTAGGGGAAATGCAAGTTGCATTTCCGTTCTCGGGAGAGCAATAGATGCGAATAGCTAACATTTGCCTGCTGGTCATCATGTCGATCTGCGCGGCGACGGCATGGGGCGCGCCGTATATTGGCTATGTCTACCCCGCCGGTGGGCAACAAGGCACCGTCGTGCATGTCATGGTCGGCGGTCAACGCATTAACGGCGTGAAGGACATCTGCGTCTCGGGAACCGGGGTGCACGCCACCGTGATCGAGTATGAGCCCGCCGGCGGGGCATTGAACTTTCAACAGCGCGATGTGCTTCGGCGGCGCATCAAAGAGTTGATCGACATACGCAATGGCGTTACCCCGCATCCCGCGACCACGCCGACCACGACGGCGAATCCACCGGCGGTCACTCCGGCGACCACGCCAACCACGCCACCGGCAACCAACGTAACGACTCCGGCGACCACCACCACCCCGGCGACGACCCCGGCGATCACGCCGGCAACCCCGCCGCCGGCGCCCAAGCCGGACGTGATGTTGCCGGATCTGCGCGATTTGCGAGATTTATCGCAGAAAACCGTTCCGCAACTGCGGAAGATCGCGGATAAATACCTGAACCGGCAGAAGTTCACCAAGCCGCCCATCGCCGAGGATGTCACGCTGGAGGTGACCATTGACCCCATCGCGACCCCCGGCGACCGGGAACTGCGCCTGCTTACCTCGTCTGGGCTGTCCAATCCGATGATCTTTCAGGTCGGGTCGCTGCCGGAAGTGCTGGAAAAGGATCGTCACGACGATGAAGCGGTTGCGCCGCCGCCGGCGGATGTGCCGGTGGTGTTGAACGGGCAGGTGATGCCCGGTGAGGTGGATCGTTTCGCCCTCAAACTGCACGGCGGGCAACGCCTGCTCATCGCGGCGCAAGCCCGTCATCTCATCCCCTACATGGCCGATGCCGTCCCGGGGTGGATGCAGGCAGTGTTGACGCTGTATGATGCGAACGGCAAGGAATTAGCCTCCGCGGACGACAACAGCTTTGATCCGGATCCCAGCCTGTTCTACCAGGTGCCGAAGGATGGCGATTATACCCTGGCCATTTACGACGCCCTCTATCGTGGTCGGGAAGATTTTGTCTACCGGGTTATCATTCGCCCGCAAGCGCCAGGGGAAACTCTCTTCCCGTTCACGAGTATTGGCCGCGCAGCGCCGGATAGCGCGCCCGCGGAGTGGAATCCGCTGCTTCCCTGGGTGGACAGCCAGTTGCCGCAATGCACCGAGACCGAGCCCAACAACACGGCCGCGACCGCGCAGAAGATCATCCTGCCGCAACTGATCAACGGACGCATCACTCAACCCGGCGATGTCGATAACTACCAGTTCATCGGCAAGGCCGGGGATATGGTGGTGGCCGAGGTATACGCCCGCCGGTTGGGTTCGCCGATGGATTCATTGCTGCGATTGAGTGATGCCACCGGGCATGTGCTCGCGTGGAACGACGATCATGCCTGCGGGGAAGTCGGACTCATCACCCACCAGTCCGATTCCTATCTCATATTTAAGTTGCCGGCGGACGGCGTCTATAACGTCCAGGTCTCCGATGTGCAGCATCATGGCGGCGATGCCTATCACTATTACCTGCGCGTCGGGGCGCCGCAAGCGGATTTCGCGCTCCGCACGACGCCGTCCAGCATCACCATACCCACCGCCGGTACGGCGTCACTGACTGTCTATGCCTTTCGCAAAGACGGGTGGGACGGTGACATCGAAGTCACGCTAAAAGACGCACCCGAGGGTTTCACGCTCAGCAAAGCGCGGATTCCCGCCGGGCAGGATCACGCCACAGTGACCCTGGTGGCGCCGAAAAAGCGACTCGACCAGCCATTCGCCCTGCACCTTGAGGGGAAGGCAAAAGTCGGTGAAAAGGTCATTATGCGTCCGGTGATTCCGGCCGATCGGGAAATGCAGGCATTCGCCTATTATCATCTGGTACCGGCACAGCAGTTGCTGGTGGTGATGACGCATCGATAACGCGAGTTCCTCTGCCCCGCCCTGAAGGACGGGGCAAATAGGGACAAGCACGCTCAAGCGCGCTCAAAAAGTAATAAGTTGGCAGGTAGCGTGACAAAATGCACGTTGGTGGAGGGAAAGTGGCGACAGTGATGACCAGGCGGCAATCGCAAATGCACAACCGCACGGTGCCGGGTAATGACCTTCCCACGGCTGTGCGTGTCGCGCATTTCCACGGGCAGAGCGGCGTTGACGAATATCACCTAATGATCAGCCCGACCGCCTATGCGGATGTCGCTACCCAGTCAGCATGGCTCAGCAGCGCCTATCGGGACGTCTGCGCGACACTGGGTCTGGAGGCCGATAGCGGGGTGTTCCGGCGCATCTTCTGCAGCGATTTGCCCAATCAGGCACCCATCCTCGCCACCCATTTCGGGAATCCGGACGCTGCCTGTGCCGTGTCATGGGTCACACAACCTCCCGTGCCGCCGGCAAAAATCGCGCTGTGGGCCTATCATGTGCACGCGTCCGGCTCGCCACTGGACAAGCATCAGGCCGGTGACACGCTGGCGCTCCGGCGGGGAGAACTCACCCATTACTGGACCACCGGCATCACTTGCCCGGAAGTCGAAACCTCCCGTTTGCAGACCGAGGGTATCCTTGCCAACTACCGGACGCTCTTACATGCGCACGGCCTGAACATGGCGGATCATGTCGTTCGCACCTGGTTCTTCGTGCAAAACGTGGATGCCAACTACCAGGGATTGGTGACGGCGCGCCGGGAGTTTTTTGCGGAAAACGGCTTGACGCCGGAAACGCATTTCATCGCCAGCACCGGCATCGAAGGCACCGCGGCCAATGTGGCCGCGAAAGTGATGCTGGATGCCTATGCCATCGCCGGCGTGCGCCACGAGCAGATCAGCTTCCTGGCAGCGCCCGATCATCTCTGTCCCACCCACCGCTACGGGGTCACCTTCGAGCGCGGAGTCGCGATCGCCTACCGGGATCGTAAACATATCATGCTTTCCGGCACCGCCAGCATCGATCATACCGGCAGCATCGTGCATCCCGGCAATGTGTTGAAACAGCTCGATCGCACCCTTGAAAATGTGTCTGCGCTGTTGCAGCAGGCTGGCGCGACCGCGGCGGACGTCTGTTTGGATATCGTCTACGTGCGTGACCCCAGTGACATGGCTGTCGCGCGGCAAATGATGGAAGAACGCTGCGGCAACACGCCTATGCAAGTCGTCCTCGCCCCCGTCTGCCGCCCGGGCTGGCTCATCGAAGTCGAGTGCGAAGCAATCATCCCCGCCAACAACCCGGCACTCCCAACTTTTTAACCCTAATTCGTTGGTAGTGAACCACTCCGCCATTGGTCGTGAACCACGTAGCGAAGCGGAGTGGTGGCAGGCTCTTCTCGCCGTTCCTGATCCGCGCATTGGTTTGTTAAAAAATAAATCCGTTCTGATCGCTCTGGCGCGCGAGCGTCCTCGCGAGCACCGAAGGATACCTGACCTGCTCGCGGGGACGCTCGCGCGCCAGAGCGACCGGAACAAGAGCCGACAGCGGACTGCTGGGCTCCTATAATCGCATTTTTCACGCACCAATGAGGGCATCAATAGATTCCATCTCGCCGGCAAAACCCCGAACCCTGACACCTGACACCTGAAACCTATCGCCTTTCCAACACCAGCACCCAATCCTCCATGGTGGGCTTGCGCGGGGGCGTCCACTGCCCGTTTTCCGGCGTAACCTCGCCGGCAGGCACTTCTTCGGCGGTGCGAGGGTTGAGGTAGGTGGCATGATAGTGGGTTCCCGGTTCGATGCGCAGCGCGAACGGGCCGCCCCAGCCGGGTTGGTTCCCCAGCATGTCCGGCGGGAAGCAACTGCACGGCAGGTAGGCCACGATCAGTTCGCCGGGGATGCGGGCGGTAAAGCTGAACGGGCGTCCGGCTTCCACCGCCGCCGGCTCCTCGCTCGGTTCCAGCCGCCACCAGGGATACCGGCGCAGCAGCGTCGCACCCACCCCGACATGCGCGGAGCCCGCATAATGCATGACCTCCTGCCAGTAACCGTCCCCCCAACTGCCGGTGGTGCCTTTGAACGGTTCATGGCGGGAACTCATCGCCCACATCCCTTGCGCGCCGTAGGTAAAACCACAGCCGCCTTGCAGCAGGCTGGTCCAGAATAGGAAGCGCTGGATCTCGTCCTTGCTGCCACCCATAATGCCTTCGTAGTTCACTTCGCTGTTCAGTGCCGGCATGCGCGGTTCGCAGGCGACAGCGCACTGCATGGCGGACGTCGAAGGCGCCAGCGACGAATAGCCGCCGTGCCCGGTCTGCAGCATGTCGAAATCGACCAGCGTCTCATCCGCCAGTGACAGGCGTCCCGGCACCTCCCAGGATGGATGCACGGCCAGCAGGTTGTGATAGGGATCGAGCTGTCGCAAGTAGCGCGCCACCTCGCTCCAACCGGTCTGCTGTGCCTCGCGATCCCGGTCGCCTTCGGGTTTCCCGTTGCGCGCATAAGTGGGCATGGTACATTCGCCGGCCAGACACCAGGTAACCGGATAGGCCCCGTAGCGTGCGACCAGATTGCGCCAGTGCCGCTTGCAGCGTTCGATGCCCATGAAGGGCAGATAATAGCCCCACATGCTGACCACGCACGGCATCAACCCCTGTTCTACCATGAACGCCATCCGCAGGTCGGCCAGATCGTAGAATGCCGGGTTGATGCGGGTGAAATCCTGCTCCCACGGCCAGCCGGCTTCGTTAGCCTGCTGCGGATCCCACGTCGCCACTGTTGCGCAGAAGTCAGGCAATGGGCCGGCGACGATCTGGATGGTGTTGAAACCCTTGCGCACTCGATCCTCGACCAGTCGGCGAAACCCGTCCGGCCAATCGAGCCGCGTGGTCAATCCCATCCACCAGGTGTCCGCCAGCCAGAGAAACGGCGTGCCGTCCGCGTGCTCGAAGGTGCGCCGCGACGCGGCCACCCGCACCCGTCCCTGCCGATACAGCGCGCAGGCGCCGTGATACGGCAGGGCCGTCAGTATCCCCGTGCGTCCGTGAAGCCCGGGGTCAGCCTGCTTCGTGCACTCACTGCGCCAGCGATAGACGCCCGGTTCCGGCGCGGCAAAGCGCACGCGAAACACGTTGTCTCCCGCCCAGAACGCCGGCACGCGCCAGGACGTTCCCTGCTGGTCGGTGAACACCACGTCCACCTCGATCTCGTTGAAGATGTCGGGGTATGACCGTTCAGCCGTCAAGGCGATCTCGATCGGTTTATGCGTGAATCCCGTTTGTCGTGGAGAGTTGGTGGTCATGGCAGGTATGATTATTCTCCTCATCGATTGGCAATGCGAACAAGACCGAGTGTTAATGCCGTCAGCATACGTGAAATCGCTTGGTCTGGCAATCCATGACAAGATGTCATCCATCATCATATGATGATGGAGAATTGCCGTCAGCTTATTGACAGCCGAACAACACGATGGTTAACTGACAGGGTTGACTGCTGGTATGGATAATATCGAGTGTCGCATTAGTAGAACTCCGGCGTTGTGAAGCTGAGTGGTAATACGGCTGAGCTATCGGATTCATCGGCACGCCATGCTGGACGAATGAGGTTTCAGATGCCGAATCAACGCAATCACTGGTCGGATCCTGCTGCCGTACCGTTTCCGGTGCGCGCGCACCATCTATTGTGCGCCGTGTGCGTGCGCGGCGGATGCGACGACCCGCCGTGCGGTCGGGTGACGCTCGATCCGTTGCTGGACGCGTTGTGGTCGTATCCGCATCTCCCACTGCTGATCGGCGCGGATTTAGAGTTGGCGCGCGCCCACTTTTTCGATGTGTATGAAGCGCGTGCGCAGCAACCGCTTCCGGCTGATTTCTCCTCCCGCAACGCGGTGTATACCGACCGTCGGAAAGACCTTGAAGTCTGCCGCCTGCTGGGCATTTATCCCAACACCATGCTGCCGGCAATGCACGCGTTCACCATCCTCTTTTCCCGTTTGCCTACATTGCAAGGGATGTGCCGGGGATTAGCGGGCGATTCCGCTGTCTGGCCGGAATGCCCGCACGTGGGCGCTGGCTATTACGAACGGATTACCGACGCACCGCAGGCAAACTTGCAACAACAGACCGCACAGGGGGAGCAGTTGGCTGGTCAGGGTATCTGGGCACTCTTCGCACCGCGCACGCGCGACGAGATGGCCCGCGCCAAGCAAGCATCCGCCGACTATATTCTTCACACCGCCGAACGCCTGTATATTCGTCCCAATCATCTGCTCTGTCTCCTCTGCCAACGGCATCTTCAGGAGCCGCTCATCGAAGATAATCTGGTGGAATTGCGCCGGCGAATGGAAGCGCAACCCGATATCCCCGTCACGCTGACGGAAGGTTGTTGCATGGTGTGCGATCCCTGCAATGTCTATCATCCCGGCGAGCATCTGTGTTATCATGCGCATCCGAAGAATGTGCTTCGCGACCTGCGGATGCTGGAAATCCTCGGCCTGCCGCCGGGAGCCACCCTGCCCGCACGTGAATTGTATCGGCTGATCTTCGCGCGGATCGAGAAACTGCAGGATGTCTGTGGCTGGGGTGATGGCTCAAACTACGCGCCTTTCTGGGCGCCATGTGGCGCTTGGCAGGGAACAACCCTCGCTGACGCCCGCGCGGAAGGCTTCTTGCAGGCCGATACTCCGCCGACAGCATAAGGCGAGTATTTGTTCAGTGGTTCGTGAAAATTTATCCGTTCCTGCATCTCTGGCGCGCGAGCGTTCCCGCGAATACTGGAGGATACCAGACCTGCTTGCGGGGACGCTTGCATGCCGGAATACAGCAAAAGTAGGTGTTAAATGAAGCAGATAGACGAAGAATTCACCACCCGGCAACTGACGCATGAACGGACCGTCGTGCGTGAATTAGCCCGGCAGGTGGCGGAAATCGCGCAGGAGCCGCGCATGGCGTCGATCTTGCAACGCTGGCGTGACGTGAATGCCTTGCGCACGCCGGACCGCGCGCCGGTCTGGTGCCGGCCGGCGGGGTGTTGGACGGAAATCATCCCGCTGGAGGACTTGACCTGCCAACATCCCCGGCTGCGCTGGCTGGAATATGATTTCCGCCAGCTTCTCTACAAGCGTTTTCTCGATGACGACACTCCGATCGAGCCGGCGTTCGCGGTGCCGGCCGTATTCGAGGTGCAACCGGCGAACCTGTGGGGATTCGATATCACCCGCCAGGAGAGCGAGACGGAAGGAGGAGCCTGGGCCTACCAGCCTCCGCTCAAAAATGCTGACGATTTTGCGCGGTTGCAGTTTCCCATCTTCACCTATAACCCAGCGCGCACGCGGGAAGCACTCGAGCGGGCTGATGCCTTGCTGGGTGATCTCCTGCCGGTCAAATTAGTCTGCGGCGCGCCATTATCGGCGACGCTGGGCACCACGGCGGCTGACCTGCGCGGTCTGGAGCAAATGATGGTCGATATGGTCGATGCTCCTGAATTACTCCACCGCCTGCTGGCGCATCTGCGCGATGCGACCTTGCATGCCCTCGATCAGGTGGAAGCCACCGGGCTGGTTACCCCCAACACGGCGGAAGCGATGACCGCGAGTGACCCGTTGAATGCCACCGACGACGCCTCTTTCCAACAGTGCTGGTGCATGGCAAATTCGCAGGAGTTCGACCAGGTGTCCCCGGCCATGTGGGAGGAGTTTTGTCTTGCGTACCAGCTACCGATCTTTACCCGCTTCGGGGCGGTCGGCTACGGTTGTTGCGAAAACCTGACCCGGAAACTCGACGGCGTGCTGTCGATCCCCAATCTCCGGATGGTAGTGTGCAGCGCCTGGACGAATCTTGATACCGTGCTGGAGCGCGTTGGGCGCAACTACTGCATCATGTGGCGGCAGAAAGCCAGCGACATCGTCTTCCCGGACGATACGGTGGCGATCCGCCGTGATTTGGAGCACGGCGTCACCCGCCTGCGCGGGCATGCCTACCAGATCGTCCTGCGCGAATTACAAACGCTAGCCGGACATCCCAACCGACTGGTCGAATGGGTCGCCATCGCCAAAGAATTAGCCGCGAAATACGCCTGAAGCCGATGTGCTAATCTCCCCATTCGCAGCGAACCACCCGTAACCACGACGTATGATTCCATGGGTTACCAGCTATAACGGTAAGCGTTGCGTGGGTAGCCCGCACTCGCCGTGGCGCGTGGTCGGGCAAAGCCACATTTCGCGGAGTAGCGAAACCACACGCTGCCTGCAGGAGTCGGAACGATAACCAGATTTCAATCCGTGTAATCCGCATAATCCCTGTTCCAACAACTATTAATCACACAAATCCTGTCTGTCGCAAGTAACGGCAAGATAACCGGAGGCTGAGCGGTTACTAAAAAAATTAACTGCTCTGCAAAATTCTACGTTCGCTGCGTCTCGGTCGAAATTCTCGAAAGCTCGCAACCTGCTCACTTGCCAGGCTCATAACGAACGCAATGCGCAAAAGCACCGCTCTGCTCTCCTACCTCCACTGCGCCAACCCGCAATGAGCGACCATGGCAAAGTATCATCGAGGAGACCTCGCCGGTGGCGGCGCGACGGATGAAAGCCATCTCGCCATCCAGGCGAACCTGCCACTCCGGTTGCACCAGGGGGCCATCGGTCGGATAGGCGGGTGAAATGGCCAGTGGATTTTCCACGTCGGCCTGGATCAGCAGATCGCGACGGCCATCGGCGAAGAGGATTTCCACCGCGACGCAGGCATCCGGGAAGGCGATGCCGGCTTCCGTGACCAGCGGAAGGCGGCGGATGGCGGAGATCGCCGGCGCGCCTTCGTACGGTTCGAGCACGGCAACGAAGGTGGAAGCCAGTGGCGCTTCCGCTCCTCGGCGGCGCACCATCACCCGGGGAATCCACTCCTCCAATGTCTCATCGCGCTCACCGGGTGACACCCAACCTTCGCAGGTGGCGACTTCGGCGTCCGCGGTCAAATCGGTATAGCGCAGGCGCACCTCGCGACCGGCGGGCAAGTAGCCGTAACGGTCTTCGAGCTGCCATTCCACCTGCCAGCCGAGTTGCGGGGCAGGATCGGCGCGGAAGTCGCGCATCATCGTACCGTAGCCATATGGTTCCGCGGGCGTTAAGCGCAATCCGCTGGTAGCGATGGTACCGAAGGTGGCGTGCTGGAACTTGGCGTGATCCGCGCCGCCGACCACCCGGAAGATATCCAGCAGATAGCACGCGTCGGCGGAGACATCGATCAGCGCGACAGTACGCTCGTATTGTTGCCCCGACACCGGCTCGATCATCACCGCGCCGGAGACGCGGATCGCCTGGAAATCAGCGCCGTCCACCCACAAGGTTGTCTCGCCATCGGCGGAAGGCTCGGGATAGCGCACGCGTTGCAAGCCATCGACCACCACGGTATTGTGTGCGGCGGCTAGCGGATACCAGCCGGGTTTTAGCGCATCGTCCCCGCGGTTGAACTGTAAAGGGGGATAGCCGAAGTCGGTGATCAAATCCAATCCGTGCGCGAACAACCCCAGGTTCATCCCATCCGTATGCCCGTGCCAGAATCCGCCGGAGGCATAATGCAGCCACGCCGCGCGCGCCTGCTCCCCCTCGCCCGAACGCAAGATCGCCAGCCGCCATTCCGCTTTATTCACGCTGCCGAGACGCGGCGTCGGTCCCAGCGCTGCTATGCATTGCGCAATCTCGTTTCTGATTGCGTCGGGATCATCCGCGGTCAGGTCATACGGCATATCTTCCCGTGTCCCACCAGCCGCGTAAGCGCGCTGCAGATAGACGTGGTCGCCGGTCAGGCGGTATAACCGGGAGAGGAAGGTATACATCGAAGGCGTCAACCCGAGTTTGAGCACCACCCACACTTCGCCGCCGACCGGTGGCCGAATCAACGGCACCAACCCTTGCGCTTCCCAGAAGGCCATCCCCACCGTCGGCCCGATTTGCCGCGCGAAGCCGCCGGAATCGCCGATATTTGGGAAATATCGCTCCAGGCAGCGCACGTCGATGTGGAAACGGAAGGTTTGCCGTAGCGCCGGATGGCACTCCAGCGCAGCTGGCAACCAGGCGGGATCGAGCCGGTCGAATTCCGCCAGCATCAACCCCAATCCGGCCACCGTAAAGGAGGAATAATCGGTCATCCCCTTCTCGCCGCTGGTGCCGTCCACCGCGGTGGCGTGGGTGATCGTCCAGTCCAGCAGCGCCGAGACCGCTTCGCGATTTGCCGGCCAACCGAGCACGGCTATCAGCACCGCCACCGTGAAGTCGGTATGGGGGTAATTGCACATGATCTTAGATCGATGTGCCAACGGGTGGCGCAGCAGGCGGTCTTCGATATTCCGCTGGATATCCGTGAAGGTCGCCTTCGGGTTGTCCACTATGTATCGCGCTGCCTGCGCGCGCAGAAAATCCACCAGCGGCGCATCGTCGCGCACGGCATCGAACACCATGTCATAGGCCATCGCCAACACGCGCGTTTCACCGCAGGCATCGTGCCACATCGAGACGTAGCCCGCGCTGCCATCCGCGGGTTGATCATGCACCCACGCTTGCGTGCTGAAGTCGAACTCGGGGTAAAGGTCGGCAACCCGATCGAGCAAGATGCCCGCCTTGTGCGCGTAGGCTGGATCGCCGGTGACGACATAGGCCGACGCCAGGTATTGCGCCCCGCCAACTACCAGTTGCTTCCATTGGCCGTAAATCAGATAGGCGCCGATGAACCACCAGGTAATGTCACCCTCGCGATAACCCGTGCCGTCATCGACCCCCAAACCATGCCGGGGATCATCGGGATCCGGATACTCGGTGTTGAACAGCAGGCCGCGGTCGGCGCGATCGGCGTCAAAGCGGCCTTGCTCATTCAGGCCCGACTGATAATAGGCGGCGAAATCATTGGTGGGAAACAGCGCGCGGCAATGCGGGCAGAGCACCTTCCACGGATGGGTCAATGCATCGATATGCCAGCCATACATAGGCACCGCCTGGCGGCACACCGGGCAATAGCCGGTGGACCAGACGTGCCACGAGCGCGTCAACTCCGGTCCCACCACCAGAGACCACGCCTCCGCGTCGGACAGCGCCAGCCAGGGTTCCGCCGCCGCGATGATCCGCTTGAGCATCCCCGTCGCCCACGGCCACGTCGCGCAGTTAGCCTGCACCCGCGCCCGCAACGACGCGGGATAAAAACAGCTCGCGGATTTCGTCAACGGCGGCACGGACAGATCGACCTCAAAAGTGGCAGCCATGGAAACTCCTTATCTTCGTTCAAACTATCGGTGATCATCCGCTGTCCGATACTTGCACTTGCACATGCACGTACTGTATGAATTGTGGTAACCGTTCGCTCTGGCGCGCGAGCGTCCCCGCGAGCACTCCGGTGGTTGAGTAGACTACGGAGGGTCGTATCGAAACCACCGAAGTGCTCGCGGGGACGCTCGCGCGCCAGAGCGAACGGTTACGATTTTTGATGTATCACCTGCCAATACTGGCAAATAGCGTTAACACCTGATCTATCTCCTGCCGTGAAAAAGTTTGGCCGTATTATACCGCTTCCAGCACCACCGCGCGCAAATTCATCAAGATGCCGGGATCGAGAACGTAGGGTTTCACCGTGAGCGTATGGATTCCTGCTGCCAAGTCAAAGGCTCCCGCCAGCGTATAGCGATCGAAACGGCCATGGCGACCACTGAGCGGCACGCTGGCGTGCAGTGTCTGCCCGGCCACGGTCATTTCCAGCCGCCGCCCATAAACGTTGAGCGATTCGGGATTGTTGAATTCGAGGGATGCCCGGTAGCGTCCCGCGCGATCCACGCGGAAAGTCCATGCGACGTGATCTTCGATGCGCGTCCACCCCATGATACGCCCACCGCGGGCATCGGGGGAGAGGAACAAGGCCGGTTGGCCATCCGCGTGGATCGTTCCCCGCGTGGCCTGATTGGCGGTCAGCACGACCGAGCCATCCAACCGTTGACAGAGATCTTCCGCGCTGAATTGCGGCGACTCGCTAAACTCAAGCGCCACCACCTGCGGAAGCAATTGCGCCGGCGGCAAGTCGAGTGTCAGCAGATTGCCTTCCTGGGTGAACGGCACGGAAGCGCCATTCTCCAGCACGCATGCCGTGCGCACCGCGGTGGCAAATCCTCGCACGGCCAGCCGTGCCGCCGGGCGGAAGAGATGCAGATACACCGTTGTGCCTTGCTCCGTGTCCTTGCGCGTGCTCACGCCCCACTCCTGCCGTCCAGTCGGACCCGCCTGGGCGCCATAGATCGCCGCGCCATTGGCCTGCATCCACTCGCCGATGACGCGCAGTTGCGCGAGAGTCGGTTCGGGGAAGACGCCGTCCGCCTGTGGTCCGCAGTTCAACAGGAAATTGCCCCCCAGTCCCACGGCATCCGACAGCAAGCCTAGTAATTCCGCCGGCATGGCAAACAAGGCCGGATCATCGAACGGCACTGTCCAGGAAGTGAAGGCGGTCGAAGTGTGACAGAGTTCCCAGGCGCGGGGTGAGCCGTCCGTGGGCATGATCCCCTCCGGATTGCCGAAATCGCCGGGGAAGCCGGCGCGGTCGTTGATCAGGATGCCGGGCTGCAGGCGTCGCATCTCGTCGACCAGTTCGCGGGAGCGATATTGTTCGGGAGTCAGGAAGCCGCCGTCGAACCAGAAGACGTCGATGGTGCCGTAGACCGTCATCAACTCGCGTACCTGGGCATGCAAGTAGCACACCAGGCGGTCATGCGCGGCGGGATCGTCAAAGGGTTGCCGCCACAAGTTCAAGTCCGTCCACGCGAACCGTTCCGCCCACGCGGGATAGTTCCAATCCACCCATGACCAGTAGAGCCCGACGCGCAGCCCATGCCGGCGGCAGGCATCGACAAATTCCCGCACCACATCGCGGCACGGACCGATTTTGGCGGCGTTGAAGTCGGTGGTCTGCGTGTCCCACAGGCAGAAGCCGTCATGGTGCTTGGTTGTCAGCACCACGTATTTCATCCCCGCCGCTTTGGCCGCGCGTACCCAGGCATCGACATCCAGCCGTTCAGCGCGGAAGCGCTCTGCCAATTCCCGGTAATCCGGCAGCGAAATCGAATCGGCATTCATCACCCACTCGCCGTTGCGCTGCAAGGCATAAATCCCCCAGTGGATGAACAACCCGAAACGCGCTTCGGTAAACCAGATCAGGTGATCGGAAGTATTCATCGTGTGTCCTTTCATCCTGGCGGTAAACCGCCAGGCTATTGAGATACACCCCATAAATGGGGCTATTGGTTACTATATTGATAACACACCCTATTTATGGGGCGTATCGCGGTACCCTCGGTATGTATGCCGCGGACCAGAAATAAGCGACTACGGTAGTATCAAGTCGGCGTCATTACGATACCAGTCTTTTCCTATTGACTCAAGCTGTTCAGATATAGAGAATAGGGAACTATTCAGGCGATCGGCAGTCAGCTCTCTTAATAAGCTTAATCTGCGAAATTAGCGTAATCTGCGGTTCCAATAAGAGCCGACCGCCGACTTGATAGCATCCCGGGAGGTGAGCCTGTGTCTTCCTTACTACCCGCGCGCGTCAATCCCCTCTGGCGCCATAGCGCGGAATGCCGGCTAAGTCTGGATGGGGCCTGGCACTTTGCGCTCGATGCAGACAACCGCGGGCGTGGAGAGCACTGGTTTTCCCATCCCGACCGTCTTCGGGAGACCATTCAGGTACCCGGTTCCTGGCAAGGGCAAGGATTTGGCGGCGATGGAGAAGATGTGCTGTGGGATTTTCAACTCCGCGCTCGCACCTTCCGCGCCACCTATACCGGAACCGGGTGGTATGCCCGCGCTTTCACGGTGCCGGCGGAATGGCAGGGAAAGCAGATCTGGCTGAACTTCGGCGGCGTGCATCCCAGCGCGGAAGTCTGGGTAAACGGCACCCGAGTGGGTGAACATAATTTACCCTTTGTTCCCTTCGCTTTCAATATCACACCTCACCTGCGCTGGGGGGACGAGAATACGCTGGTGGTGCGAGTGCATGAGCAGCATCGCGAATTCGGCTTGGCCTTCAACTGGCAGGGGAACTGGTCGGGCTTGTATCGCGGGGTGGATCTTACCGCGACGGGAGCGACTTACCTGCGGCAATGCCTGTTGTATCCGGATGCCGGAGCCGAGTGTTTACGCATGGCTATCGAACTCGGCGGAGTGCAGACTTCTGCGCCATCGCTGCTGCAGGTGATCGTGCGGTCGGCGGATGACGATATCCCCATCACCACCCGCGAGATTCTGCTCCCGGCGGATGGGCAAGTCGAGCTTCCCGTGCCGGCGCCCAAACGCTGGAGCCCGGATACCCCGCACCTGTATCGGGTGGAGGTGGCGCTCATGCAGGGGGAAGACACCCTCGACGCCATGAGCGAACGGACGGGTTTCGTCACCCTGAGCACCACTGGGAAAGAGTTTCGCATCAACGGTGAACCCTACTACCTGCGCGGCACCGGCGACTTCCTTTCCTGTCCGGAAACGGGATGCCCGGATACCGACCGCGCGCGCTGGCGGCGTAAATTACAGGCGCTTCGCGCCTATGGTTACAACTACGTCCGCTGCCAGTCCTATGTATATGGCCCGGAATATTACGACATCGCCGATGAGGTTGGCCTGCTGATACAGAGCGAGATGGGGATGCTGGGCGCGTGGGGTGGAATGTCTCCCATGCATGTCTACCAGTGGCCGAAGCCGACGCTGGATAACTATCCCGTGCTGAAACGCCAGTGGGAACTGGTGGTGCGGCGCGATGTGCATCATCCCTCCGCCAACCTCTACTGCATGAGCAACGAATATGGAGCCACCGCGCATTTCCAGCATATCGCCTGGGAATGCTACCATGCGACGAAAACGCTCAAGCCAACGGCGTTCGTCATCTGGACCGACGGCGGCTATCACACGGAGATGCCCGGCGATTTCGTGAATGATGAGGCATCGCGCGACGCTGAATGCTCGTTGCCGCTCATCCAGCATGAGTTCCGCTGGTGGAGCTCGTTTCCGGATATCCGGCTGAAAGCAAAATACCGTGGCGCCGTCCGTTCCTACGCGGCGGAGATCGCGGAGCAGGCGGCTGCGCGCCACGGTCTGGCGCATCTGCTGATCCGTTTCGCCGACGCCAGCCAGCGTCTGCAGTTGCAGGAAGCAAAGCTGAAGATGGAGAGCTGCCGCCGGAGTAATCCGGCGCTGGCCGGCATCTGCCACTTCGATGCTATGGATGCCAACCCGTCGCCACAGGGAATCATCACCGAATTCTACGAGCAAAAACTTGCCGACAGCGCCTGCTGGCTGCAGACCAACGGCGATACCGTGTTGCTGGCCGGGCTGGAAGCGGACAACCGCGCGCTCACCGCGGGAGAAACTTTTCGCTGCGCGCTGTCCGTCTCCGATTTCTCCCATCCCCCGTTTCTGTCGCCACGGGTGGAGTGGCAATTGCGTGGAGCGGATGACCGCGTGCTTGCCGAAGGAATATTCGATTTTGAGCACACGCCGTATCGCACCAGTGGGGTAGGGGAGATCGTGACCGAGTTGCCGGCTGTCACGGCGTCGATAGCTCTTACTCTGCATGCGCGCCTGTCTGAAGGCGGGCGCGAGATCACCAATGCCTGGCCGTTGTGGCTCTTCCCTGCCGCCGCATCGCTGCCCGCTGGAATTGCACGGTATGTTGATGCCGCCGCCGGCTGGCTGCGGGAATGGACGGAGATTCCGCTGGCGACCACGCCGGAGGCGGCTATTCCTTTACTGCTAACTGAAGTCATCGACGACAATATTGCGGCTTACCTGCGCAATGGCGGGCATGTCATCCTGGCTGCCACCGAGGGATTGGTGCGCCCACATCCGCCTAACTTCGGTTACGTCAATTATTATTTCACCCCGCCGGCGAATTACTCGCCATATGAAGATGGGCAAAACGGCACGCTGGTCGCCGATCATCCGCTGCTCGGTGATTTCCCGCGTGACGGCTTCGCTGATCTCCACTGGTTTCGTATGATCGACCAGGCGCCGCCCATCGATTTGGAACCGCTCGGATTGACCGAAGGAGAGCCGGTCGTCCGCGTGATTCACCGTTATCCCGTCTGCCGGCCGCTGGGTTATCTGCACGAAGTGATGGTCGGGCAAGGCCGGTTACTTCTGTGCGGCCTGACGCTGTCTCCGAACTGGCCGGAAGCGCGCTACCTGCTGTCTCAACTCTGCGCCTATGCGGTCAATCCCACCGCCCCCGCGCCGGCGATCACGGACACGGTCCTGGAGCGACTGCAAAGCGCCACCGCACTGGCACAGGTGTCCCTAATTAATATGGGAGTGAACAAACCATGACCCCCAAAGAACGATTTTTGCATACCTTGCAATTCAAACCGGTCGATCACGTCCCCAACATGGAGATTTGCCTCTGGACACAGACGCACGATCGCTGGCTCACCGAAGGTTTGCCCGCGACGGTCAACCCATTCTTCATGCATCGCGGTGAACCGTATTTTGGACTGGAAGGATACGAAACGGTACACCTTGACGCCGCCTCGCCGATTCCGTCGATTGAAGGCACGGTGATCGAGGAGGACGACGAAACCATCCTCTTCCTGGATGGCTTCGGGCGCACGCGACGCGCCTATAAACCGGGCACAGCCGGCGGCACGCGCATGAGCATGGATACCTACCTCGACTTCACGGTGAAGGATTTCCCTTCCTGGGAAGCATTCCGTCCTCGTTATGAAGGCCCGGTCGTGGAGCGCTATCCGGCGGATTGGCCGGCGGTGAAGCAGATGGCGCTGGCCACTGATCGCCCGCTGACGTTGCTCAATCCGTTGGCCGGCACCTTCGGCTATTACAGCATGCTGCGCAACTGGATGGGCACAGAGAACCTGTCATACCTGTTCTACGACAATACCCCGCTGATCGAAGCCTGCCTGGAATTCCTGACCGAGTTCGCCATCCAGGTGCTGACTCCGGCGGTTGAGCAGATTCACTTCGACTTTTATTACATCCACGAAGATATGTCTTATAAGAACGGCCCATTGGTCTCACCGGAGATGTTCCGCCGGCTCTTTCTACCGCACTACCAACGATTCGTCGGCTTTCTGCGCCGGTATGGCGTGGAGGTGATATTGGTCGATACCGACGGCGACTGCGAGGTGCTGCTCCCGTTGTTCATCGAAGCGGACGTGGACGGCTTCGGCCCCGTCGAACGGGCGGCGGAAATGGATCCGCTGGACATCCGCAAGAAATTCGGGAAGGATATCTGTATGATCGGCGGTGTTGACAAGCGCGAACTCGCCAAAGGTCGGTCGGAAATCGAGGCTGAGGTCTACCGGCTGGCCCCGCTGATCGAGGAAGGCGGTTTCATCCCGACCGTCGATCACGCAGTGCCGCCGGACGTGTCGCTGGCAAATTTTGAATACTATCTGGAGGTGAAACGCGCGGTACTCGGACTATGACGACGTTGCCATTGATCTTGGCCGTCTTGGCCGGCATGAGTAACGCGGTGATGGGCGTATTGGCGAAGCAGGCTGAACGGTCGGCCTGCCGCCCGGTGGTGATGCCGGTGCTCTTCCTCGGCACAGTGACCGTGATCGCCGCCTGCGCGCTTCCCGTCGCGCGCAGCGGATGGGGTGACCGCTGGTTGTGGACGCTGGCAGTGGGCATGGGCTTGGGCTATGTCGCGGCACTCCAGTCGATGCTGCTGGCTAACCGCTCCTGCCCACCGTCACTGGTGTGGTCGCTGACGAACCTGTCGCTGGTAGTGCCGATTGCGCTAGCCCCGCTGCTGCTGCACGAATCCTGGAAACCGCTGGATGGACTGCTGATCGCCGCCTTTGTTGCCATGCTGGCGTTGTATCGGCTGGGGATGGGACAGACCGGCGAAGCGGCGAAAGTGCCATGGTCGCAAGCGTGGCTGCCGTTGATCGGGGTATTCTTCAGCAACGGCCTGCTCATGCTGGGCTATAAAGTGAAGATGCAACACTGGCCGGAAGTCGGCGCATTCCCCTTTATCGTGCTGATATTCGGCACCGGCGCGTTACTCGGATTGCTGGCCGTCTGTCGGTCACGCACGCGCATTGCCAACGTAGAGTGGCAATGGGGCACGTTGATGGGAACTGCCGCGATGGCTGCGAATTTCTGCTTATTGGGAGCGGTTGTGCTCCCGGCCGTAGTGGCGTTCCCGTTGATCCAGGGCACCGCGCTGGTCGGCGGTACCTTGCTGATGCTGGCACTCTTCGGCGAACCGTTGAATCTGTGCAAAATCAGCGGTCTGTGTTGCGGCGGCCTGGTGCTCGCACTGGCAATGTTGCGCTAATTGCATGGTCGGACCGCCGGCGTCTCGCCCAATGCAATTAAAATAAGCTTCCTTCACCGGGGAGAGTGAAGTATACCATACGTTGTTCATATG
>Ga0118677_10002991_pt1 | contig 32959 bp, 21 predicted proteins | sample AliMusrvi5mmetaG_FD_86154 | JGI IMG/M metagenome (GOLD analysis project Ga0118677, IMG submission 86154) | reverse complement strand
AGCCGCTGCCACCTGCTGAAACCGCCGATTGCGCCGTTGATCCCGACAATCAATCGCTCCGAACTCTTCCTGAATCCAGTCCATGCGCCCCGTCCTCCTTGACACACTTACTCCAGGGGGAGAGTGTAGCGCAGGCTGTCATCTCTGGTTTGTAATAACTACTACAAAGCCCTCTTTTGCGTGCGGACAAGATGTGTATAAAGGACAGGGTGAAACCCTGGGGAGTAGGCCCAGCCGGTAATCTGCTCCCTGAAGGGGAGCGCTATTCACATAGTTCACCCTTTCAGGGTTCATCATGATACCCGACCGGCAATCCTGAGCGTTGCCCTGGGCTGATAGAGAATTACCCTTCGGACAATGTGGTTATTTATGACAAATGATCCACTTCCCCAGGACACCAGTCCTGGGGAAGTGGCTCAATCAGCGCCCGCGATCTCCACCTGATTCTCTCCTGCCTTCAACGCAACCGTCTGCCCTTCCCACACGAATGTCCCGCTGACATCTGCCGGCAAGGTGACTTCCGCCTGCACGCCGACTCCGGCCCGTTTGACACGGGTGATGATTTGGCCGGCGGGGTGGGGGAGCGTGCTTTCAGCACGGGTGAGGGTGCCGAGTTGCGGGGCGATGCGCACTGCACGGAAGCCGGGTGCGGCGGGGCGAATACCGAGCAGGGAGGCGTGGTAATGATAGAGCGGATGCGCGCCCCAGGCGTGACAGTCCGAACGGCACGGCTCCGGCGACTCGAAGGTGGCCATCAACCCCTGCGCTTTCAGCCCGAACCAGAGATCCAACCGTGGCAGAATCTGGTCGCCGCGTCCCAACGCATAGAGCGCTTCAAAAAGATAGTGGGTGAAATAGATGGTGGCGCGCTCCAGATCGGGGGCCGTGAGCAGGCCGTCGGCGAGGCGGGTACGCTTATCCGCCGGCAACAGACCGGAAAGAATGGCCAGACATTGCGCATGCTCGCTGTAAAATTGTTTGGCCGGATCATCGGACAGCAAGCCGCGCTCATCGTTCCAACAATGCTCCAGCACGGCGGTCATCATCCGCGCAGCCGTCGTGCGGTCGCGCTCCGCTAACTGGAACTCACCGAAGAATTCTTCCAATTCGGCCTTATACTGCAAGGCGAGGATCAGTTGCAGGTTCACGATGCTGTTCGGCTCGGTTTTGGCATGCGGGGGCACGCCGAAATCCCAACGTTCCACCCAGTCGACAAAATTCCACCCATTCGGCACGCCCAGCAGTCCATCCGCGGTGATCAATGTGCGGAAATATTCGCTCACGCCGCGCACGCCGGGCATCATGCCGCGCACAAACTCGGCATCATCACGCCAGCGCCAATAATCGTGCACCATGCAGACCCACCAGAGTGAGAACGGCGCAATCACCTGCGCGATGCGGGCGGGATAGCGCGCCTGGGTATAGCCGGTGAGTAGTCGTGAGTGATCGAACGCGGTCAGTGCCTTGCGCGGAAGCCGATCGTCGTGGGTGAGCGTGTAGGTGGTCAGCACTTCCAGCCGCGTGTCACCGATATACATGAGCTGCTCGTAATACGGGCAATCCATATACGTCTCATGCGCGCACATCTGCAGCGCGCGGATGCCGATGGGGATCACCTCGGCCAGGCGGGGATCAGAGGCGGTAAAATCGCTTTCCGCTCGCAACGGATAACCGGTCTCGGTCAGTGTGAATTCTCGCAGCGTTAGCGGTTCGTCGGCGGTCGCGACGGTGATTTCCAGGTAACGTCCGGCTTCCCACCAGAGGGTGGTAAAGGCGCGCGCGTCGCCGCCGTCGGGGAGAAATTCATCGCCGATGCCGGTGAAATATTTCCCGACAATCTCATTGCGATTGCCTTTGCGACACTCCTCGATATTTTCGAAGAGCGCTTCCGCCCACAGCACACGCACGGTCGCGTCTTTGCCGCCATCGGTCACCAACACCGGGTAGGCGCAATAATAGTTCTCCAGGTCGATGATCGCGCGACGGGTAGTGTGCGGGGAAATCGAGACCGTCCCGTGTCCGGTCAGCCACGTCTGCCAGTCACCCGCTTCACCGGCGAGATGCCGCGCGGGATCAATTGCCTCCTCGCCGAGGTGATCACTTAAAAAGCGCAGCGTGCCCAACTGCCGGTGCTCTTCCCGCATTGGCGGTAGTGTGCTCGGGGTCAACAACCATGGCGTTTGCGGTTCGCCGCCGCGCGGATTGATTTTTACCCGCGCCGGCGCGATCTTCACGGCGGGTTGCCAGTCGTTCGCTTCGCCTGACTGCCAGCCCCACGGGAAGGCGGCGCCGTCGATGCGCACCTTCGCGCCGGTGCCCCAGGCAATGCCCGGCGACAAAAACTCGATCCCGCCGGCCAGCGACGCTTCCCACGGCGCACTCCCGGTCGATAGCCGCGCTTGCCATTCCCCATCGGCGGTCAGCAGGAAACCGGACCGCGCGCTCGTTTGCGCGTAGGCCGCCAGCGTCGGTTCAACCCACCAGCTCATCGCCGCCAGCACGTGCTCGCCGGCGGAAAGTTGCACCTGGTAGCTCTCATAATTCCAGAACGATGTATCGCCGCGCTCCGGTCCGCGCCCGAGGAATTCGCCATCCAGATAAAGCACATAGCGCTGATCCGCAGAAGCGTGCAGCGTGACCGCCTGCGCTTCTTCCACCGTGAATCGCAGCCGAAAGATCGCCGTCGAAGACGCGGTAGATGGCCGTTGCGGGTGATCAACCCATTGCACGGCACGATTGTTAGTGGGCAATTCCGCCAGCGGATTGCCGGCAGGGGTAATGCGCGGCATGAGATTCTCTCCTTATTAATTCATAGGATAGGCAGGATAATTAGGATAGGGGAGATTAGTCGTCGAACACGATATTATCCTAGCTATCCTGCTCATCCTGTTAAAAAATTTACGTTTGATTCTGTAACGCCGTTACCGCCTGCCGGAAGACGTCGCCGCGGTGCTCCATATTGCGGAACATGTCGAAGCTGGCGCAGGCGGGGGACATCAGCACGATGCCATCGGGACGCGCGAGGTTGAAGGCCAGGAAGACGGCTTCCGGCAATGTGTCGGCGCTGTGGATGGGGAAGGCGGGATCGGCGGCGCGGACGGCAGCGGCGATAGCCGGGCCGGCTTCCCCGATGACGATCAAGGCGCGCGCGCCGTTCGCAATATCGCGCCCAAGCTCGGAAAAATCATTGATCTTCGCGCGCCCACCGGCGATGAGCACCGGCGGCGTGCCGGCAAAAGCTCGCAACGCCATCCGCACGGCCATCGGCGTGGTGCCCTGGGAGTCATTGAAGAAGGCCACCCCGTCGATCACCTCGACTTCTTCCAGCCGATTGGGCACGCCGCGGAAGCTCGACAGCACCGTTTCGGCGACAGACTCGACCGGCAATCCGAGCGCAGCCACGGCGGCAATCGCTTCCAGCACGTTCGCCAGATTGTGCTCGCCGCGCAGGCGGATCGAGGCGCAAGACAGCACTGGTGTGGGTGTGCCTTTTACTTCGGAAACTATCTGTCCATCTTCCAGATAAACTCCGCCCGGCACGCGCTCTTTCGTGCTGACATAGATAATGCGTGCCGGCGTCGCCTGCGCGACCTGCGGTGTTTCCGGTTGATCGCGGTTGAGCACCGCGATATCGTCCGCAGTCTGCCGGGCGAAGAGGCGCAGCTTGGCGGCCAGATAGCGCTCCATCGATTGCTCGTAGCGGTCCAGATGATCGGGATAGAGATTGGTGAAGACGGCAAGGCGCGGGCGGAATTGATCGACGGCCTCCAGTTGGAAGCTGCTCACTTCGGCGACCAGCCACTCCTCCGCGCCGGCGAAATCGGCCAATTCGATCAGTGGATCGCCGATATTGCCGCCCACGTGCACTGGCTCCCCGAGTGCCCGCAGCAGCAGGCCGATAAGCGTGGTAGTGGTGGTTTTTCCTTTGGTGCCGGTGATGGCGATGAGCGGCGCGCGCGCCAGGCGAAAGGCGAGTTCGATCTCGCTCACCACCGGCACGCCGGCGGCCAGCGCGCGTTGAATCGGCGCAATCGCCAGCGGTACGCCCGGACTGGGAACGATCAAATCCGCCGCTTCGAGATCACGGTAGGCTTCCGTCGGTCCCAATTGCAGGCGCACGGAACGATCTGCCAACTGCGCGATCTCCGCCGCCAGCATGCCGGGTGTTTTCTCGTCGGAGATGACGATGCGCGCGCCATAACGTCCCAACACGCGCGCGCACGCCCGCCCGGTCCCCTTCGCGCCCAAGCCGATGATATGTACCACTTTACCGGTCAGTTCCTGCACGGATTCCTTCTTTCGGTGTGTGGGAGTATGCGAGTATGGGAGTATGAGGGTGTGGGAGTATGGGAGTAGTTAAGGTCTTACATAATAGGCGAAATAATTTAAGCACAAATAATTTATTAGTCGGTCGTTTGTCATAAACATATTGATCGCCATCAGGCAATTCAGGCCAAAAGCCTATTAAATCGCTTCTACTCCCATACTCCCATACTCCCACACATCAGTATACCGCGCTTCGATTTCAGGCGGCAACTTGTAGGAAGCTAAAACGTAATGCTATAATCACGTCGGAAAGGGAGGGAAGCATGCATCTTTCCCGTGAAGAAGTCGAGCACGTTGCGCTACTCGGGCGCCTCAAGCTCACCGAAGACGAAATCGGACGATTTACCGCCCAGATGAACACCATTCTCGGCTATTTCGAGCAGTTGAAAGAAGCCGATACCAGCCACATCGCCGCCACCACCCACGTGGTGCCGATGACTAATGTGCTGCGTGCGGATTGCCGGCGCCCCAGCTTCGATCCCGACACCAGTCTCGCCAACGCACCCGAGCGCGTGGGTGAGTTATTCAAGGTGCCGCGCGTGGTGGAATAGGGAGAGCAGGATACCGGATGCAGGCGGTTCCCTGGATTTAGGTGGGGAATGCTTGGAAGCAGGCCTTATGATGCGGTGTATTTGTTCCATGTTGTTGGCGTTGCTGCTGTGCCTGACGGCATATGCGGGAACGCCGGCGTTTTTTGTCGGTTCGCGACAGGTGAGCGTGAACGGCAAGACCTTTACCGTCCAGATGGTGCGCGCGCCATTGGAGCAATACCGGGTGCGGGTCGGGTTGGCGCAGGGACGCGTGGGCGGCGTGCAGTCGCTGGCGGGCATCGCGCAGCGTTATGGCGCCGTGGCCGCCATCAACGGCTGTTTTTTCGACGCCTATACGAAAAACACCATCAAACCACCCTACCACAACCTGGTCAGCGACGGCCAACTGGTGCATACCGGCAGCACCGGCACCACGCTGGGCTTCGACGGGCAGGGCCATTATCGCATGGCGGCGATGCGGTTCACCCTGGAAGGCGGCACGGACGGGCGGTGGAACTGGCCGAATAACTGGTACGCCTACTTCATCAACCACCCCTGCGAAACGGCCAGTGCGGCCATCCTCTATACCAGCGCGTGGACCGACGGCGTCACCCCTGCGCAAGGCATGCAGGTGGTGGTGAAGGACGGGGTGGTGCAGGAAGTCGGCGCCGGCAGTCATCAGATTCCACGCGACGGCTACGTGTTGCTGTTCTCCGGCGGCGAACAATCGTTGATCAGCCGCTTTGCGGTGGGAAAACATTGCGAATACCGAACGCTTCAACACGGCGGCGAAGAGGGATTTCTCCCGTCGGCGCGGGAAGCGATGGGCTGCGGGCCGCGCCTGCTCGACGCGGGTGAGATCAGCGTGAACTTTGCCGCCGAAGGTTTCACCTCGGCGAAGATCCTCAGCATGAGCTCGATGCGCAGCGCGGTGGGCATCACCAAAGACAACCAGTTGCTGCTGATCACCTGTGCGCGCGCCACCGTGAAAGAACTGGCCGGGGTGATGCGCGCGCTGGGCGCCTGGGATGCGATGAACCTGGACGGCGGCGCTTCCAGCAGCCTGTGGACGCAGGGAAAATATCTGACCAAACCGGGCCGCGACATCAGCAACGCGCTGGTCATCGTGAAGCAAGAGAAGTGAGCGAAGATACCGGATAGGCAGGATATTCGCGAAACACCGAATAGCCAACGGCAGCAATATCCTTCATATCCTGCTTATCCTGTTAAATCAAATAATGACAAAGGTGGAGATATGAGCACTCTTTCGATTGGTGTGTTGACCGGATTAGGCAACGAGCCGGAGGCAGCGTTTGCCGGGATTCGGGATTTCGGGCTGGGGGCGTGCCAGTTAGTCGGGTGGCAGCCGGAGAGCGTGACGCGCGAGATGGCGGAAGCCCATCGCGCCGCCGCTGCCGCGGCCGGCGTCACCATCACCCTCTTCTGGTGCGGCTACAGCGGGCCGGTGGAGTGGAATTACCAGCAGGGGCCGGCCACCATCGGGCTGGTGCCGCCGTCCACCCGCGCCCTGCGCACCCGCGAACTCAAGCGCGGCGCGGAAATCGCCGGCTGGCTCGGAATTACGGACATGGCCACGCATGTCGGCTTTCTCCCGCTCAATCCGCGCGATCCCGATTATATCGGGGCGGTCGATGCGCTGAAGGAGATCGCCGATTATGCCGGTGAGCGCGGCGTCTACTTCAATTTCGAGACCGGGCAGGAAACACCGATGGTGCTGCTGCGCTGCATCACCGATATCGGCACGAAGAACCTGGGCATCAATCTCGATCCCGCCAACCTGCTGCTCTATGGCAACGGCAATCCGGTCGATGCGCTGGATATCTTCGGCCGCTTCGTGCGCGGCGTGCATGCGAAAGATGGGGAATATCCGACCGATGGCTACTATCTCGGCGAAGAAAAACCCCTTGGCGAAGGCCGGGTGAATTTCCCCGCGCTGGTCGGCAAATTGAAAGCCCTCGGCTACACCGGCTCGCTCACCATCGAACGCGAAATCAGCGGTCCTCAACAAGCCGTCGATATTCGTCGCGCAATTGAACTATTGACACCGCTGTTGTAGAGGTATAATTATTGAGGTGTCAGGTGTCAGGTGTCAGGTGTCAGGTGTCAGGTTTTGGGTTTTGAGTTAAACGTGCCACCTTGGGAGGGTGACGCTTCTATAGCCAACAGATGACGTTGTAAGCGCTCTCAGGCAGCCTCTGAGCACGCTTCAGCGTGCTTATTCCTGTTAGCCACGTCCTTGAGGGCGTGGCGTAAAGGTGAAGTAGACGAAAAGCCAAAAGCCAAAATTCTACTCCGCTAAATATATTTTTCAACACCGAGACGCCGAGACGCAGAGCATAAGAAGAAGGAATATCGAGGTAAGTTCCCTGGGAGCCCGGCAGTCCTCTGCCGGCAACTCAGTGCATCCATGTCCAGTGCAATATTGTTCTCTGCGGCTCAGCGCCTCTGCGTTGAAAACATAACGGAGTAGAAAAAAGCCAAAAGCCAATAGGGAGGATTCACTATGGTTGGCATGCCACCATCGACCTCGATGTATCCCACCCGCCAGTATGCGGCGCCGACCGGGCAGCATGTCTCGCTCGGTGGCCCGCTTCGCGGCATCCTCTGGTTCCTCGTCACGCTCGTGGTGGTGATTGTACTGCTCAGTATCACGCGCGACAACTATGATGCCAGGCCGACTGCCTGGATGATCATTATCGTCTTCGCCATCGCGTGGGGCATCATTGTCAATGGCATTCGCGTGGCGGCGCAGTGGGAGCGCGGCGTGGTGTTGCGGCTGGGCAATTTTCAGGGTGTGCGCGGGCCGGGGGTGATCTACGTAGTGCCGTTTATCGACTACATCCGCTTCGTCGATACGCGCACGCTGGTGCTCAATATTCCCAGCCAGAAGGTCATCACCCGCGACAATGTTCCCGCGCAGATCGACGGCGCGCTCTTCTACCTGATTACCGATCCCATGCGCGCGGTGACTAGCGTGCAGGAGTACCAGTTCGCCATCGCGCAATACGCGCAGGCGGCGCTGCGCGACGTGGTGGGACGGCTGACGCTGGATGAAATGCTCACCGAGCGCGAACAGATTCAATCGAGTATCGCCGAAATCGTCGAGGAGCATATCAAGGCGTGGGGGCTGCACGTCGATTCGATTCGCCTGCTGGACATCGAACTGCCGGAAGAACTCAAGCGGATGATGTCGCGCCAGGCGTCCGCCGAACGCGAAAAGCGCGCGACGATCACCAAGGCGGAAGGCGACAAGGAAGCAGCGGTGAACCTGGCCAAAGCGGCGGAGATCATGCAGACCAACGCCGGCGCCATGCTGCTGCGCTCGCTGCAAACCATCGACGGCCTCGGTCCCAGCGCCTCGAACACGGTGGTGCTGTTCCCGGTGGAATGGGTCGAAATGGCCCGCGCCGCTGCCAACCGGATGAAGCCGGAGGGGACGGATGGCGGCGGGGAGACGAAATAGTGTGGGAGTGTGTGGGTATGTGAGTGTGGGAGTAAGGTAGTTATTTCCGACTCCCATACTCCCATACTCCCACACCCACATACGCCCAGACATGCTCCATAGCAGATAACATGAAGGTTGATAATCATTGAACGATCTCCTACTCGGTTTCGATATTGGCGGCACGAAGTGTGCGGTGGTGTTGGGGGAAACGACGGCGGACGGGGTGCGCATCCTGGAGCGCGTGGCGTTTGCCACCGAGCCGGCGCGTGGTCCGGAGCCGGTGCTGCAGCGGCTGGAAACGGAAGCGCGGCGGCTAATGGCAGCGGGCAACGTGCGCGCGCTGGGGATCAGTTGCGGCAACCCGCTGGATAGTACACGCGGGATGATTTTAAGTCCGCCGAATTTACCGGGCTGGGACGAGATTCCCATCACCGCGCGTTTCGCGGCGGCGCTGGGCATCCCGGCGCGGCTGCAAAACGACGCCAATGCCTGCGCGCTGGCCGAGTGGCGCTGGGGCGCCGGACGCGGCTCCCGGCATATGGTCTTCCTCACCTTCGGTACCGGCTTCGGCGCCGGGTTGATCCTCAACGGCCAGTTATATGCCGGCGCGAATGACAACGCCGGCGAGATCGGCCATGTCCGCCTGGAACATCGCGGGCCCATCGGCTATGGCAAGCACGGCTCCTGCGAAGGCTTCTGCAGCGGTGGCGGCATCGCCCGCCTGGGCCGGCAGATCATCCGCAAGCAGTGGCGCAAAGGCATCCAGGTGCCGTGCTGTCCCGATCGCGCCGCGCTGGACGGGCTGACCGCGCAAACCATCTTCACCGCCGCCCGCGCCGGCGACCCCACGGCACTGGAAATCGTCACCCGCGTCGCACGCCAGCTCGGGCGCAGCCTGGCCATGCTGATCGATCTGTTCAACCCAGAAATCATCGTCATCGGCAGCATCTTCGTCCGCGCCAACGATCTACTCTGGCCCATCGCCCAGCGCGTCATCGCCGAAGAAGCCCTCCCGCCCGCCGCCGCCATCTGCCGCGTCGTCCCCGCCGTGCTGGGCGAACAGTTGGGGGATTACGCGTGTTTGTCGATTGCCGCGTCAATACTGGATGGAAAATAAGAGAAAAATCAGAGTCGTAGGAGAAGGTTATTATGTGGACAGTGAATCCAATTGAAGTAAGAATTATCGGTCGAACAGCCGGCGGTGATCGGTTTACCGAATTTGTAGATGCGATTATCAGAGCTCACTGTTACAAAAATAGTCTTCTTCTATCATGTATTTCTACTAATATCAGAACGAATATAGCGGATGGAGGAGTTGATTCAAAAGTAGACTGCGAGATACTTGATGACTCCTCAGGCTGGATGAGGGAAAAGACAATATGGCAATATAAGGCTGTTGATGCTTCAACGATAACTGACGCTATGTTAAGGAAGGAAGTTAGTAAGCCATATTCAGCCGAATGTATAAGGCAGGGCTATGCCTATCGATTATGTATCTGTGATAGTTTGCCAGATGAGGCTAAAGCTCAAAAGTTAGGTGTTATAGATAGTATTACTCATAGTATTAATCCAGAGGCACCTCCATCGTTTGTATTAAGTGCTGATGATATTGCTGAGTGGGCGAGTGCCTATCCTGGTATTGTATTAAAATATCGTGATAATTATAGAATGTTAGGAAGGCACTTTGATAGTTGGTATCAAAGTATCGCGATAGATACTCGTACATTTATTGATATTGATATCTGGGCACATGTAAAAGGGGCAATTATTCGTCACGTAAAATGGCAGGAGAATCCTGCCTCTGTGCTATTATCAATAACAGGATCACCTGGAGTTGGTAAGACTCGATTAGTAAGTGAAGCATTGAAAGCTTCTGGAGGTATTGGTTTAGTTGTATATACTGAAAACGAAGATGATGCAAAACAAATTGCGCAGTATTTAGCAACTCTCGATAGATCGAAAGCAATACTAGTAGTTGATGAGTGCTCGCAAGCAACGGCCGAAAGACTAGAGAGAATCCTTCGTGGTTTTAGTAACAGAATTCGAGTTATTACGATTAATAACTCAAACGAGACAATACTTGGATATAGTCCAGATAATAGATTAGAGATTCCTACAGAAGATAATATTAAGCAAATACTCGAAGCAAATTACAGCTTTCTCTCAAGGCAAAACAGAGAGAATTATGCTCATATATGCCAAGGTTATGTTAGCTTTGCCATAACTCTAGCAAAATTTGATGATGAAACAGGTGGCGGAATACGTGACATCAGGTCTTATCTTCAATCGCATTTTTCCGAAGAGAAATCAATTCTGATGGCACTTTCACTTGTTACAAAAATAGGACGAACAGGCGTTTATTCAGGTGAATTAGATGACCTTTGCACAATATGTGCAATTCCTTCAGAACACTTTAGGAAAATTGCAGATAACTTACATGACAGACGTTCATTTGTTCATCGGACAAGTAATTATTACTATATAACACCTGAGGTAGTAGCTCAAATATTGTATGAGGCTGCTTGGAATCAGTGGGCGTCTGAGAGCCCAGATGAATTTTTACGTCGAATTCCTGTAAGTCTAATGGACTCATTTATACGCAGGACAGCAAGTAGTGCTACTCCTGATATACGTGAGATAGTAGCAAGTTTTTTTCTTCAATGGGCCAATAACCTGACAACCGGGGAGTTGGTCAATCTCTCGACGGTTGAATTGTTAAATTGTTTAATCAAGATTCATCCTGAAACATATTTACCTATACTTCGTCGTTTGATCGATCAATCCACTTTTGAAGAATTACAACAAATATCCGGGGAATGGACGGGGAAAAGTTGGGGAGCAAGGCGTCATATTATTGATCTAGCTGTGCAGCTTGCAGCCTTCCCAGAATTTTTTAAGGATGCCGAAAATATCCTATTTATATTGGCGAAATCAGAAAATGAGCCAACACTGGGCAACAATTCAACTAATATGTGGAAACAACTATTCCGTATATTTCTTTCAGGAACAGCGTTGCCAATAGATACGCGCTTGCCAATACTTGAAGAACATCTGTTTTACGGAGATGAAGAATCATTAACTTTAGGAATCGAAGCACTAGATGAGGCCATAAGCCCATTTGCGTCACGTTTAGCAACAGAACAGTCATTTGCTGGTCGTTTGCTACCATCAGAATGGAATCCTCGTTCAGTTCGTGACGTAGTTGAATGTGAACATAATATTATTCGACTGCTTATCAAGTTGGTAAATCAAAAATCACTAACAGATCAGATGCGTGCTAAGGCGCATAAAATTGTTATTGGAAGGATTATGTATTTTCTCAGTAATAGAAAATTACAACTTCTACAGGATTATTTTCTAAAAGTGTTATTAACCGTGGAAGAACGTATTTCCGTGGTTCAAGAAATTAATTTGTTTTTACACTATTCTAGCAGACAAGAAAGTCAGCCCGAGTTCAATCTTCCAATAAATTATATTGAAGATGTAATAGCATGGCGAGATTCCATATATCCAACAGGATTTCATGCCAAGGTTGTCGCGGCTGTATCTCTTAGCCGCTGGGATCCTGTGTTTTACGAAAATGAAGATAAATTGATGAATACTATGCATGATATAGCGGATGAAATGCTGCAAACCCCCAAGCTGTTAGAATCAGAGCTTAATTGGTTATTATCTTCAAAAGCAACCAATGCTTACTATCTAGGAAATGAGATCGGTAAGCTGGATAAACACGGAAAATATCTTCATATTATTATCGATGCTGGATGTCGCGCAGATGCAATAGAACTCTCCAGGGGATATATAAAAGGCTTGCTTGAAACATATCCTCACCATTCTTCAGAAGTGAATGTAATTATCGATAGAATTGAAGCTGATGCTCCTCATTTGGCGTATGGTTTGTCTATTGCAGTTGGGGATATGATGAATTTATTCAATCGAACGATTGAGCTAGTTGACAAAGGTGCCCTTTCATCAATATATCTTAAAAATTTAGCTTTTGGCATAGGGCAGCGTAACTTAACAATCGATGAAATTTATATAATAACACAGCGATTACTTAATTGTTTGGAAAATCAAAATGATCTCACATCAATTAAGGCATCTTTAGATTTTGTATCAATCATTATCAGTAATAATAAAGAGAATCATAATGAAATACAACGTCATGAAGGTATCAAATCATTTATTTGGAAGTTACTTACAGAAACAAATGGAAATACTGCCGGAGAAGCCTATAACTGGAAAGTTATATTAAAATGGATGCTTCCAATCGATGCTAGACGTGCAATCAGTTTAGCTGCAGATGGACTTGCGAGTAAAGATTTAATGCAAGAAGAGTATTGTAAAGAATTATTAATAGAATGGGCGAAAATATATAACATGGATGTAATTAATGCTATAGGTGAGTGTTTGCATAATGAAAATATAAGATGGCGTTTCCAACTTGGTATGGAGAAGGAACTTGTTAAAGTACTATCATCAGAATTACTATTGGAATGGGTTCAATGTCAAGGCATCGAGGTAATTCGTGTTTTAGCTGGAAGTCTTCCATCACCGTTTGATATAGAAGACAATTCATTTCCAATGTTGACAAAAACTATACTAAAAGAGTATGGAGATGATGAAAGAGTATATGAAAACTTTATAGCTGCTACACGGAATTTCAGATCTTATTCAGGCAGGACAGATGAGATCATTGAACAACATAATAAAGAGGCAGCTATTGCCAGGCAATTTATAAATCATCCACTTCGGTATATACGCGAATGGGCACAGTCTGAGATAGTAATTGCCAGAAGAGAGATAGAGGAATATAGTAAGTGGACTGAAGAAAGAGATCTTCCGTAATTTATACTTATCTACTCTTCATCCCGCACCTCACGGACTAACTCGGCCGCGGAGACCGGCAAGCGTTTTCGGTTCTTCAGTTCAGTCGCAAGTTCTCCTACTGCCCGACGCGAATCTTGAAGGCGGGCACTACGGATGTCGATTTCCCGTTCGATGAGAAACAGCGCTTCTGCGGGAATAGAACGCTTATCTTTTTGCGCCATATCGGCAAAGCGCTGATAAACATCCTCTGGAATCTCACGAATAAGAATGTTCGCCATCGCAGTCTCCTTTTACGTCAATTATACCCACCGTGAAACAATATCGCAACATTTTGTAACATCAATAGACAAGCTGTATAACCGGTATCTTTACATAGCGTTCCATCCACTCGCTTGCGCCAATGACGATAATCCGGTACACTTTCGCGGTAGGAAAGCCGCATTGTCTTCCTCGTGACTCTTCACTCCGCTTTGGTTTGGCTTGGCGCTGGTGTCTGCTCGTTGCCAATTTCCCGATCCGTCCGGCGGTATGATGTCGTCCGGCGGGAGTGTCAACCATCCGGGAGATCGGTTTCCATCCGTTAGCAGCATTACCGTTTGAGGTTACTATGAAATTTGACGCACTGTCCCTTGATGACCGTCTGCAACAGGCACTCGCCACGGCGGGTTTTGTCACGCCAACGCCGATCCAGGCCGCCGCACTGCCGGTGGCACTGGCCGGACGCGATCTGGTCGGTACGGCGCAGACCGGCACCGGAAAAACGGCCGCCTTTGTGTTGCCCATCCTGCAACATCTGATCGCGATACCCTTGCAGGCTCGCAAGACCCGCGCGATAATTCTCGCTCCTACCCGCGAACTGGTAGAGCAGATTCTCGCCGTGATACGCGAACTGGGCGCGCATACCAATATTCGCGCCGTGGCCGTCTACGGTGGAATCCCCATGCAGCAGCAAACCCGCGCGCTGCGCAGCGGAGTGGAGATCGTCGTGGCCTGTCCTGGCCGCCTACTCGATCACATCCAACGCCGCAACACCGATCTTCGCCAACTGGACTACCTGGTGCTGGATGAAGCGGATCGCATGTTGGATATGGGATTTATACCGTCTATTCAGGAGATCATCGAAGCTGTGCCCGCCACCCGGCAGACGATGCTCTTCTCAGCCACCTTTCCGAAAAGCCTGAACATGTTTGTCGAGCAGACGCTGCGTGATCCCGTGCGCGTCGCGGTCGATACCGCGGTGCCGGCGCGCACGGTGCGCCACACCCTGTATCAGGTGAAGCACGGCATGAAAGCCGACATGCTCACCCGCCTGCTGCGACAACTGGTTCCGGACTCGGATGCCGTGCTCATCTTTACCCAAATGCGGGTGACCGCCAACGAGGTGGTCAGGCACTTGCGGACGGCGGGGATGGATGCGGATGTCTTGCATGCGGAAAAAACGCAGCGCGAGCGCCAGGATACGCTGGATCGATTCCGCGCCGGCGCCTTTCCCTATCTGGTGGCCACGGATATCGCCGCGCGCGGCATCGATGTCACCAGTATTTCGCACGTGATTAATTTCGATCTCCCGCAAAAAGCCAATGATTATTTGCATCGCATCGGACGCACCGGACGTATGGAGCGCACCGGCCACGCCATTTCGCTGATGACCAGAGGAGATATACGTGCCGTGTGCGAGATCGAGCGTATGCTCGGGAAGAAAATCGAGGTGGCACGGCTGGAGGAGAGCGATGGTCAACTTGTCAGCGAGGTTATCAGCACACCACACGACGGCATGAAGCGACCGCCGACCGCGCAGGAAGCCGCGCCGGCCACGCATCGTCCCCCAACGCATCACCAGGCCGAAAAGACGCATCCACGCCGCACGCCGTATACGGCCGCGTCCGCGGAGCCTGCCCGACCTGCCGACCGTCCGGAGCGAACCCGACGTGCTGCGGCGGCGTCCCTCGACACCGACCGGCCGCAACGCCGGCGTCGCGCGGATGCGCCGGCAACACAGCATGAACGTCCCCGTAAGCAATCCGGTAGTGAGCATGCGACCGGGCAGTCACCGCGATCAACGCGTCCGGGCCGACCACCTCGGGAGCGTGGAGCGGATCTCGGGTCGAAACGACGGACACCTTCCGCCGATAATGCCGTCACCGCACCATCCCGGCAGGAGCGTCCCCATGCGAAACGGTTCACCGGCATGGGGGCGGTCGCAGAACATCGTCGTCAACATACCGCGGGAAAACGCCAACCAGGCGAGGTGCCGGCGACCCCCCGTCCGCAAGCTAAAGCCGCTCCGCTACTCGAATCCACCGCTAAGCCTTCGACGCGGGCAAAACGATCGCGCGAATGAGAGCATACGAAGAGCCTGTCCTACAATCTGCATGCAATCAAAAATCGGGGATTGTAGGACAGGTGCTAATAAAGTGCCGGCTTTATTGACTGAGGTTTAGGTAATCCGGCGAATCGCGCTGGTTACCAGTTTGTTCCTATTGTTCCACATGCAGGCGGACCGTCATCCGAGTAGGCTGGCGGTTCGCGCGGTATCGTTCCCAGTAGATCACCCCAAGGAGCGATGCCGGCCCCTTCGTGAAGCCACACGGCCAGCACTTCGAATCAGCGACGGCCTTCTCACCAGGTTGCTGCTGGTCAGGCGCTGGCTCTCTGCAGGAAGCACAAGGGCACGCAGAGAATTGTCGTAAAAGAACGTCTCATTAAGCATAAGTTTGCAGACGACGGCAAGATTGAAGGAGGAAGCGATGACTCGTTCAACCGACTCGACAGGATTCACAGAACAGCTAAGGCGCGAACTAACGTGGAATTGCTGGAACATGTCCGGTCTTGATGACACCGGCGAATTGGTGCTCGACGCGGAATGCCTTGCGATCAATGCCCTGTTACACGAGATCGAATATTTACCTGAATGGGCAATCGACACTCGAAGAGCCATGCCGCAATACGGTTTTGAGCGGTGCTCGCATCGGTGGGTGCAAGGTATCGATGACATCATGCAGATGATCGGCACCGAGCAATACTGGCCATCGACCGCCGGCCATTGTGGTGATGTGCCCGGTGTCGTATGCACAGCGGCAGAGCATCGTGCCTTAGCGGTTCAAAATTGGATCAACAGCTCCCCTGCGGAGAACGATGAGTTGTGTGGGTATGTGGCCAATTTGCTTGGGGAGCAGACACCGGAAAAGATTGCCGCCGCCACCTGCTTCGTCGAGTTAGTGCGGGCATTTTTTTTCGTATCCCGGTCTGACGAGACGGCTAAGACGATGGCTGCTACCTGGCGCGATCGGATAAATGAAAATCCTCTACTCGCCTTGATGTTTCAGGGTGAAGGTTTTGATTACCTGTTACAAAACCGCTGTGGATTTATGATTATTAAGCGGCTTGACCTCTACATTCAGCTTATCAGCGGTAAATGCAACCATGCAAACGACAGGCATGGTGTATGTAACGACCAACTCCGCTTCGATTATACTGATGACCCGGAGCGTATTGAGGTTACCCGCGGATATCTATGGGGTCTCTATGCCTATTTGATGGGGCATAACGCAGATTGGCTGCGGACGCATAAAGCGGACTGCGCCGGCGCCGGTATCTATGCACTGCAGCGTGTCGATGTTACGGGCGACCGATCATTGCTGCGACGCTGGCTGGTGGCCTCGCTCCTCAAATCGGCAAAGGTTTGGTGCATGGTCGGTAGGAAACCGAATGATAACGCACCAGCGCAGCTGATGGATTTACCGGATGTGCTCATGGCTGTCACCCACTAACACCCAGACCAGTGAAAATGCAACTAAAAAGCGCCGACCATGATTAACAGGATCGGCGTGCACGTTCCTATTCGGATTATCCGGACGCAGCAATCACCGTCGTCGTGTTCCAGTGGCGTCTTGTTGATAGGTTACGATCATCCGATACATGTATACAGCCGGGTGGCGTTGGTGAAAGAAGATCAGACGAGCGATGAGGGTATCATCCTTAATAAGAATGATTTCTGTTCCTTCTTCAACGAGCAAGAGGAGTTCCTTCAACTCTGACCCGACTTTGCGAATAGCTACTGGTTTGGTCGTCATAACTACCCACCTCATACAATATCGATCACACAAAAATATCGTGAGAGGAAAGGTGACAGGATACATCAATGAAAGAAAAGCACCTGCTACCTTCACACCAAGTTAGCGCCATCTTAACCACCCATTAACAGGAAAAGTCGCGTCAGGCTGGAATGATAATTGAGACGCCATTCCCAATCCAATTTTAGAATGGCACGCGAATGCGCGTCACCGCGGGTATTGATGGGAATATTGAAGATAGAAGCAGGTGTGGAACCGATGGCTGACCAACACCAGATTACCGATGACCTGGATTTGCTGCTGGCGGTGTTGCCGCTGCCGATTCGTGAACTGCTGGAGCGGCATCCGCGGCGGGAGAGCTTGCTGGAGATCGTGCTCGATTTGGGGCGCGAGCCGGAAGCGCGTTTTCCCGGCACGTTCGAGACGATCACCGAGACGCCGGTCAGCAGCGAGGATATCGCGTATGTGGTAGCGCGGGTGGGTGCTTTCGGTGACGATCACCGTGCCGGCATTCCGCGCACGCTGCATCGCATCTCTGCCATTCTCAACCGGAGCAGCGTCATTGTCGGGCTGACCTGCCGCATCGGGCGTTCGGTTTATGGTACCATCGAGATCGTGCGCGACGTGGTGGAATCAGGCAGTTCGATATTGATCCTGGGTCGTCCCGGCGTGGGCAAGACTACCAAGCTGCGCGAGGTGGCGCGCGTGCTGGCGGACGATCTGCTCAAACGCGTGGTGGTGGTGGATACCTCGAATGAAATCGCCGGCGACGGCGATATCCCGCACCCGGCTATCGGACGCGCGCGGCGCATGCAGGTGCCGCACGTGGCGGAGCAGCACGCGGTAATGATCGAAGCAGTGGAAAACCATATGCCGGAAGTGGTGGTGATCGATGAGATCGGCAACGAAGCGGAGTCGCTGGCCGCGCGCACCATCGCCGAGCGCGGGGTGCAGTTGATCGGCACCGCGCACGGCAACACGCTGGATAACCTGCTGCAAAATCCCACCCTGAACGATCTCATCGGCGGCATTCACGCGGTGACGCTGTCCGATGAGGAAGCGCGCCGGCGCGGCACGCAAAAAACGGTGCTGGAGCGCAAAGCCCCACCGAGTTTCGATGTGGTCATCGAGATGATCGAACAGGATAAGCTGGCCATCCATCACGACGTGGCCGCGGTGGTAGACAACATGCTGCGCGGTGTGGCGGCGACGCCGGAGATTCGTTTCGCGACCGCCGACGGCACCATCGAGCGTATTTCCGCCGCCGCCGTGCCGGAGGTCGAAGAAGAATTTGCGTCCGAATGGGACGAATATCACGCCTATCTGGGCGAAGCGCCACCCACGACACGCCTGCCGCATGAACGTGAACTGCATATCTTCCCCTACGGCGTGGCGCGCAATAAACTCGAGCGGGCTATCAACGAGATGGGGGTGCGCGCGGTCATCGCGCGGCATATCAGCGATGCCGATATCATCATCACGGTGAAGTTGCAGGAACGGCGCGATGCGCAACGACTGGAGGAAGCGGCGCGCAACGGCATCCCCGTGCATGTCATCCGCGGCAATACCTATCAGCAGATTGCCGGCGCGTTGCACGAAATCTACCGGATGGATCGCATGGATACCGAAGTGGACGCCATCCACGAAGCGCGCACGGCCATTCGCGAAGTAATGGCGACCTCGCACCCGATCGAACTCACCCCGCGCAACGCCTACCTGCGTCGCCTGCAGCACAAATTGGCGAACCAATTCCACCTCTCCAGCGAGAGCGTCGGCACCGAACCCAGCCGGCGGGTGAGAATCTCGAAATGATTTTGGATTTTGGATTTTAGATTTTGGATTGACCGAGTCGCCCTAAATCCCCAATCCCAAATCTAAAATCGTAACCGTTCCGGCATTGCTGGCGCGCGCGCGTCCTCGCGAGCACTCCGGTGGTTGAGTAGACTACGGAGGGTCGTATCGAAACCACCGGAGTGCTCGCGAGGACGCGCGCGCGCCAGAGGTGGCTGAACGGCGACCTAAAATCCAAAATCCAAAATCCAAAATCCAAAATCCAAAATCCAAAATCGGAAACGCTATGAATCCTTCAAATATCGATGATCTGCTGATCGGCATGCCGTTGCTCGCACCGCTCCAAGCGGCGCGGGGGGAGGTGGGCGTCTCGGCGTGGCTGGTGGGCGGGTGCGTGCGCGATTTGTTGCTCGGACGGCCACCGGTGGACCTGGATATCGCCAGTCCCTGCGCGCATGACTTCGCGCGCTGCTTTGCCGCCCATACCGGCGGCACGCTGGTGCGGCTCGATGAGGACCGCGCGGTGTGGCGGGTGGTGGTGCGTGGGCAACCGGAGGTCGATTTTTGCGGCTTGCGGAATGCAGATATTATCGGTGACTTGCGCGGGCGTGATTTCACCTTCAATGCCCTTGCGGTAAGATTACCGGAGCCGGACCACGCCGGCAGGCTGTTCGACCCCTTCCATGGGCTGGATGATCTCAATGCCAGGTTGCTGCGCATGGTGGCGCCCGGTGCGTTCCGCGACGACCCGGCGCGCATCCTGCGCGCGTTTCGCTTCCAGGCCGAGTTGAATTTCACCATCGACGGGCCGACCAGCATGGCCATGGAAATCGAAGCACCGCGTTTAACGCAGGCCGCGCCGGAGCGTCTGTTGGCGGAGTGGTGGAAGCTGTGTGGGGGGCCACATGCCGCGCCGGCGATTGCCCGCATGGATGAAGCGGATGTGCTGCGCAGTTTCCTTCCCGAACTGGCGCCGTTGAAAGGCACCCCGCAAAACCGTTATCATCACCTGGATGTATGGGAGCACTCACTGCTGACGATGACGCTGATGATCCACCAGTTGCGCGCGCCGGAAGAAGTGTTCCAGGATTTGCTGCCCTGGTTCGCTCCGCTATTGGCCTCGCCGCACCGCCGTGCGCGGCTGGTGATGCTGGCGCTGCTTCACGACATCGGCAAGCCGGCGACGCAATCGGTGCGCGATGGCGTGATCCATTTCTACGGGCATGAGCAAACCGGCGCGGAACTGGCCGGCGCATTGGCGCGCCGCCTGCGCATGAGCAACGACGACAAACGCGCGCTGGTGTCGGTCATCCTCCACCACGAGCGCCCGACCCTCTTGCTCGCGGGGGTGCGGCGCAAACCCATCGCGCGCAAATCGCTGGCGAAGTTCCTCGACGCCGTCGGCGACCACCTGCTGGAAGTGCTGGCGCTGGCGCTGGCCGATAAAGCCGCCGCCCACGGTCCCGCCGCCGACCCGGAAGTGACCGACCACCTGCGCGCACTGTACCGGCAAATATTCACCTATTACGAACAGGTATACCTGCCGGCCGCGGAGTCACCCCTGCTCACCAGCGCCGACCTGCTCCAAACTCTCGGCCTGCCTCCCGGCCCGCAGATCGGTGTGCTGCTGCGTCGTGCCCGCGATCTGCAACTCGAAGGCCGGATCAACACCCGCGCCGATGCGCTGCACTGGGCGAAAGAGCAAAACAGGCACTCTCCACTGTAGTAAGCGTGGGAGGATGGGCAAATGCTGAACTTCAGGCAAGGGCTGGGGTAGGCAGCATACTGCCATTCTCCCCGAGTCCCACACCGTCTTACCCACCGACCGTGACCCAGATCGGGCTCGACCAGGCCATCTCACCGTCGGTTTGCGTGACGCGCAGGTAATACCAATGCTCACCGGTGAGGGGGGCGGGGTCTTCCCAGGTTTGCGAGAAATCCAGCGCATCGGTGGGCATGCTGGTGGCGATTTGGCCATCCCGGATGATCTCCACGCGTGCCAACGGTGCGACGGCATGCACTTCCAACCGGCAGCGCACGTGATCGGCGACGCCGACCGCACCCATCGGCAATTCGTTGATGGCGAAGGTGAGGAGAAGGCGCGCGCCGGTCGTTGCGTAGCTGGCGCGCTCACGCAGTGCGCGAAGCAAGGCTGGTCGGGTGAGGGCCGGCAGCACCGCGGCGGTCAGGCCACAGTGGAACCACAGCGGTGCATACAGCGTCTGTTGCGCTTTCCCCTGCCCGCCGGGCGCTTCCGCGGTGAAGCCGACCCGTCCGTCGTGACAGTCACCGCCGCCGGTAAAGCCCAACTTCGCGCCGGATAGCAGCAGTTCATGCGCGCTCATACCGCTGCTCTGGCGGTCACATTCCCGCATCAGCGGATTGCCGCGTTCGTCATTCGCGCCCCACATCGAGTAAATTTCCACGAAGCGCTCCACGGTGGGATCATGCTGTTCCCACACAGCGGCATGCGCCAATGGCGCGTGTATGCCGCCAATCACCTCCGCATCCGCGTGAAAATGATTCCAGACCGTCGCTACCGAGTTGGTGGGTGGATACATCCCGCGAAACAGCGTCAATTTCGCACGCGAGGTGAAGATATTCCGATCGACTTGCTTGCCGGACCACTCATAACCTACCAGGGTGACAAACCGCCCGTCATCCTGGTAGTCATTGGTCACGTCCTGCATCCACTGCCACTCGTTATCGGAAAAGTAGCACGCATGGTCGGACGCGGCGGCAAAATCCAGGCATCCCACCTCGCGCGCGTACCGGTATAAACCCGGATAGTCATTCACGCCGTCGCTCATTTCGGTATGGCCGTGCAACTCTCCCCAGTAAATGCGTTCAACGCCGTCTTCGACGTTGACAATCTGCAGCGGATTGCTGCGCGCCAGCACTTCATCGGAGCCGCTCCGCATTGCCACTGCGCGATAAATGCCTGGCGACAGCGAGGGTAGGGGAAGGGTGAAACGGTAAGGGTCAGATTGATATTCCGCGTTACCGAGAGGCATGCGCCCGTTATCGGAGTCCAGCCAGATATCCACTGCCGGTGCGGTGCCTTCCGTGGGGGGGAAATTGCGGTATTGATCAGTCACCACCCCGCGCAAGTTGAGGACTTCCCCGCTGAAGCGTCGTCCGGGCAGGAAAAGGTGCAGCCGCGTGGCGGGGCCGGGCAGGATAGTGAAAGTGTGGCCATGTTCCGGGGTCAGGCTGACCGGCTGCTGGGTGTCGGAGAGCGCGACCGCGGCGGCCAACGGGGGGAGGGGAGAGTACCAGAATACCCGCTCACTGTCTCCGCGATGATGCGGCGCCAGGTAGCTCTTCTCCGGCGCATAGTAGAGGAGGAAACCCGACGCCGGTGCGAGCGCTGACTCCAACCGGCACCAGATATCGAATAATTCATGCGACACGTCAGCCGGGGCGATCTGCATCACCGTGACTGGTGCATCCGCTTCTATGATTGACAGATAACCCGGCGCGCGCGGATCGGTGATTTGCGGCTCACCCAACAGGCGCGGCACGCTGAAGCGCACGAACGCGCCGGCCGGCAAGCCGAAAGGTCCGGCGGTATAACGCACGCGGAACGGCACGTTGCTGCCGGCGACTGCCTGCGCCGGCTCCAGCGTGGTCTGGCCGGCATCTTCGCGCGCGAGACCCCACAGCATCCGCTCGACTTCAGCACGCGAACACCCGACCGGTGAGAGTTCCTCTTGCGTGGTCAACACCAGATACCCGTCCGTCGATTCCGCCTGATCGAGGCCGTCGATCCGCAGTTGCGAAAAGCCGATCGGTAACTCAGCGATCCCGTAGTCAATCCAGCGCGATTCGCCGTCATAAACGACTTGCGGTGTGAGATGGACATCATTGAAACCGATCGTCGGCGCGCCCGCGGGCACGCACAGCCACACGCGCCGACGGCACATCGGTGGCTCATTGCTGAACATCATGGCCGGCGTGTCCGGGATACAAAAGGTGGAGTCCAGCGTGGAAACACCCGGATAGGCCGCCAGGCGCGCAAGGGGGAAGATGAGATCGGTGATGCGGGATGGCATTTAGCGAATCCTCACTATTGAAAAAGAACCACCGATAGCCGCGTATGCGAAAATACGCGGCTATCGGTGGTCATCCATGTTACCGGATTTTTACGCAGTCACTGCCGCTATGGCGGTGAATGCGGCCGACCAGGGGCTGGACGAGATGGGATTCTGCTCGTTGTAGACCCATGCTGCCAATTGCAGACCGCTGGTGGTCGCCAGCATCGATTGGCTGCCGGCGAAGATGGTGCCGGTGGCGACCGCGCCGGAGAGATCGAGCAAGACATCGACGGGAACGACGGTTTCCAGCGTGAAGCCGTCCGCCTCGATCTTCCGCGCGCCGATGATCGTCAAGGTGTGGGCCTGCTCGTCGGCGATGACCGCTTCGGCGATACAGGTGCAGCCGAGGACCGAAACGGGGGTATTGCCGGCCAGATAATACGTCGCCTGTTGCGGCAGCGCGACCACGTCTTTTCCGGCGAGGGTGATACTCTTCGGTTCCGGGCTGACGGCAAAGAGGAAGGTGCCGTCGGTGACCGGCTCCGGCACTTCCAAACGCCAGCGTTGATAGTGCGGGTGACGCGAATCCTTGATATCTTCCTTGCCGGTGAAGTTGATGTTATAGATATACGACGGCACCCAGATTGGCTCTTCGACCACCACGCGGTGGGGATGATCCGCCTGCAGGACGGAGACAAAGAGCTCGCCACGTTCGTCATCGGTGAGCAGGGCTGAACCGGCGGAGATCGCTTTGGCTTGCCCGCCGGTGAGCCGGTATTCGCCCTCCCGCTCGGAGATCGAGCCGGAGCAATGCAGGTGGGTGGCAAAGTTGAGCGGCGTATCGCCTTCGAAGGTGTCTTTGACCACAACCGAACCGGTCTGATAATCCACCAGGTATACGCGCTCAGCGGCGCGAATGTTTAGCTTCGGGTCCAGTCCGGTGGTGAGGACCGCGTGGGCATAGACAAACCGGTCGCTGATAAGGCAGCGACGGATCGAGGCGTAGATTTCCGCCCCGATATCGCCGTTGATATACTGCCCCTCGACCAGCAAGCCACCACGGTTGAAGCACATGGTATTCTGCGTGGTGATGGAGCGGCCATAGCCACCGAAGCTGACCACCACCGGTGCGCCGTCAACGAAGACTTCGAAGGAGCCTTCCGGCACATCGTTGTCGCGGTTATGCGGCAGCAGGCGGAAGCTGGCGCGATTGCCCGCGCGGCAACCGGCGATGAAGGACGCGTGCACCGATTTGGCTCCATGCGACCGGCAGATCACTTCGCCGATATCGCGAATGAAGAGCGGTCGATTGGGGAACGGCAACGGTGTGGCGGTGGTTTCCGGCGCGTAGAGCCAATCATACAGGCTCATCGCGACTTTGCCCATCCCTTTCTTTTCATGTTCGGCGAAGGCCTGGTAGATCGATTCGATGCCCGGTGTCGGGTGGAACCGGCAGAGGAAGGCGACCAGGAAGCGATGTGGCGAGGTGCTGCCGCCGTTTTGCATTTCCTGGGTATTCGGCGTCGCATAGCAGGTGAAGAGCGCCTTGCCCAGATTGTCGAGGAATTCGCTTTGATCCAATTCGGGGCGCTGCCCGCCGAAGGTGTGCGCGGCGGCCAGATAGCGCACCAGGAATGAGGGGTAGAAGGTGATCCAGTTGGCTTTGCCGCCCGGGGGGAAGAGACGCAGGCTTTCGATATACAACCCATGGAAGAACGCCAGCGCTTTACGGGCAATCGGCAAGTCATCGTAGAAACACATGGCGGCCGTGGCGACGCCGAACCAGGCGCCCAGCGAGTGCGCATCGGTGGTCGGGCAACCCATATATCCGCGCTGTAACACGGTGAAGTCATACATCTTTTGCAGATACTCTTCCGCTTTGCCCAGGATGAGTTTCCGCGCGTCTGCATCGAATAGTTCTTTGGCGAACTCCCAGCCCATGCCGATATTGTATAAGCGGTCGCCGATCAGCCGGTCGTTGTCGCCGCCCATCAGCAGCGGGTCGGGGCGACCGCTCCAGGTGGGCAATTGGCAGAGTTCGATCGCGGTCTGGCGAATCTGTTCGCCGACCGCGGCATCACCGGTCACCCAGTAGAGAATGCTGACCGGGGCGATTGCCTCGGAACCCCGGCTGCCGAAGACGGCCTTCGACAGATTCGCCGCGTATTCCGGGTTCGCTTGCAGCCGTTTGCGCAATCGGTCACGCTCACCGACATGGGCCAATACGCGGGGATGTTGCGCGCTGGCGGGCTTCAATTCGAAAATCAACCGGTCGTCGGTGCGCACTTCGATGGAGCGCATATCTTGCCAGTGGATGCGGTCGCGGGCATTCTCGACGAATTCGAGCCGCAGTTCCGTCTCGCCATCTTCGTCAATTTCAAATCCGAGATCTGCCCACAGGCGGTTCTCGGCAATTTGTTCCGGTCCCGGTGGTGCAAACCACAGCCCGCCTTTCAGCCGGCCATTCACATAGGTTTTGGCCATCGGCAGCGCCATCTCATTTTTGAAATGATCCAGGTCCATCGGTCCCACCAGAATCGATTTGCCATCGGGCACTTGCACCATGGGCACGTAGGCCGATTGCATATCGAAGGCACCGGGCTTCGTCTCGATCTGTGCGCGATACATGCCCTTGGGCAGCATCATGCGCAACACGAGCGCGGGGCCGTCCGCGCGAATATCCATAATCCGGCAGCAGACATCGCGCCATTCCTGCGGATTGGCACGGGTGGGAGCGGGTTGGAGATAGGCGATCAAGTCGTCATTCAGCATAAAACGTCCTCAGTTCGGAATATTGGCGTTCACAAGCACGCTCATCTTATCACGCGTTCATGCCAATGCCAATTGCGAATTACGCCAGATACTATAAAAATTGCGCCTGGTGATCGAATTGAGAAGAGACCGGTATCCCGCGGTCATGGTGATTCGCCTGGTCACCGATAACTTGAATATTCATACCCCGCCTGCCGCTACGAGGCCTTTTCTTCCGAAGCGTCCGACCGCAATGTGGCCAAAGCCACCATCAATTGGCGCTTACCAGCGCGCATGCACGACTCAATCTCCCCTGGCTCTACCCAAGCTTCCTGGTGTCAGCACGTCGGTCATGTATGAGCAGACGCTCCGGAAAAGCGTATGGACCGCCGGCATCCCTGTCGGCGCGGGATGATCTGCACGGTGATGGGAAGGATATACGGATGACCTTGCTTCGCCTGAACTATGATCGATGTGATGAAATGATATGGTGATTCACCTATTCGTCGCTGCCGCAGGTTCATCACGGAATCATTCAATCAGCTAAATCACTATTCGCGACAACACATCAAGGCCACCCTTCTCATCACAGGTCAGCCCATTCCGCACCGGCAAAGATGCCGGCGGTCCCTCGGGTGCGATACCTTCCGCGATTACGCCGCCTTCTTATTGATACTGGCTTCGGCGATCGTGGTGAGCAATTCGTCCGCTTTGGCTTCCTCGCGCAGCGTGGTTTTCAACAAGTCGGCCACGTCTTTGCGTCCCAGCGTGCGCGCAAAGGTGCGTAAGGTGCCATAGGCGGAGATGAGATAGTGCTCTCCCTTCTGCGCCGTGCTAATCAAGCCGGCATCGATCGCCGCCGGATTGCCTTCCGCTTGCACGAGAGTATCACTGTCTTTCAGTAGACCAGCGATCGCCTCACAGCGTATGCGTGTCGGGGGGATTCCCAGCAGGTTAAATGCCTTTTCCAGGCGAGTAATCTGCTCCTGTGTCTGCGTCAACTGGTCGTTAAACTTGTTCTTCAGATAAGGTAGCGAAGCCGCGTCGATCATCTTCGGCAATGCCTCAGCGATCTGATACTCCGCATCCAGTATTACCTGCAATTCATAGGTAAACAGATCGTTCAGTGCCTCGAACGTCATACTCATGTCATGCCTCCAAACGCAGCGCCAACTTGGTTGTGCGTGCGGCAATTCTCAGCCGCACTCCTCAACATACCCCGCCGTGCGGGGGACGCGCCGGATACGTAAGGCGCAATTTGCGACATAAGCAGATTTGATATAACACTGGCGCGCGAGTATTCCGGCGAGCATTACGGAACTCTGACGCGCCGGAACTGGATCAGGCAGAGAGGCCGAAATAGACGATCTGCGCGCCGGCGCCGGTGAATGTCGCGTCGATAATCGCATGGCCTGCCGCGTCGTGGCGCACAGTCACGCCTTCGGTAGCCCAGTGGCAACCGCTGACCGGATGCGCGGTCACATACTGGAAACTACCGCCGGCGCCGGAGAAAAGTACCACCGCGCCCCGACCAGTGGGGGCAATCTTTTCATATATCTCCGGACTGCCGGCGGGATGGCCGGTGAAGACCGGGGAAGCCGCAGTAATATCGTCGCGCACTTGCTTATACAATCCAAGCAGGTGACCGAAGCGCGCGACGCCATCCGCGGAAATGGCCGGCAGATCACCCCAGATGCCGTTTTGGCCGAGGATGAGTGAGGCGATATTGATCTGCTGCGAAGTCGCCGGATCGTCGGGCAGATAGTGGGTCAGGAAGAGCACCGAGGGAATCCACTTGTCGAAGGTCAGCGGGGTGCGGCAGATCCACCCGCGCGCCGGACCGGGCCAGACAAAGATATTGCACCAGTTGCGCACCTGGTCGGGAATATTGAAACTCCCAAAATACGGACCGTTATTGATGAGGAAATATTTGCCGACCGCAAGGAAACCCAATCCGACATAGCGTCCGCCTTCGGTGATGTCGAAATCGACGATCGCTTCCGGGCAGGCCGCGCACAGGCGATCGACCACGTTTGCCATCGCCAGCCCGAGTTGGAAGGCATAACTATCCGCGCGCTCCGGCCTCCCGCAGTCATCATCGCCATGTCCATGTCCCGCGGCATCGCAGCCGTATTGACCGATGGTATCCCACTTGAAATAGGTAACGCCCACTTCGCGCACCAACCGGATCAACTCATCGGCAAAGGCGTCGCCATAGCGACTCACCAGGCAGAGGTTCTGGCTCTCCTCGGTCTCCCAGACTTGATGAATGCCCGCCGGCTCCCCTTGCCAGGACATGATGCAGTCGCGATGATCGGCATGCATGCGGCTGGTCAACGCGGCGTGCAACGGACCGAACCACAATCCCAACTTCATCCCATACGCATCCAATTTCGCCTTCACCGTCTTCAGCCCGTCGGGGAAGCGCTGCCGATTCACCCGCCAGTCGCCGGTTTTTTCATACCAGCCGGTATCGAGCACGAATACCTCGATGCCCATGCGGTGCGCTACCTCGATCTCTTCCAATATCCGCTCCTGATGCATCGAATCCAGAAAACGCCGGCCATTCCACGACTGGTTGCGTTCCTGGTAGGCCCAGGTGTTGTAGAAGATATACGGTTGACGGCTCTCCTGGTTCTGACACTGGTGGCGCAGCACGAAGGTGCGATATGCCGACGCCAGCGCCGCTTCGTCACCCGCGATGGCGGCAAATTGGCCCCAGATGGTCCGGTAGGGTTGATCGGGCGCCAGCGGTTGCCCATCCCAGTAGTTGCCTTTCACTGCTTGCAGGATGACGGTCCGTTCGGGAGTCAGGCGGAAGTGCAGAAAGGCATCCGGTACCTGCGAGCCATGCTCATACGCTAGCAGCAACGTCTGTCCGCACGATTCTCCCACCAGCATCGGACCCATCAGTTGGCACTGAGCGGTGAATTGCCGTTCGGCGATCTCCGTTTCCACCGGATAAAAGCTATGCACCAGTTCATTGAATTCGGAAAAGCGCACCTCGGTCGTCTTCGACCAATCCTGCGCGCTCAGCGTGAGATAGGTGAGCCGATCCGCGCCGGTTGTTTTCGTCAGCCGGCGTACTGTCTCGCTGTGCAGCACATAGTGAAAGCGTACGACCGGATCGTCAGCCGCTACGCGAAATACCGCTTCCAGGCGTAATCCGGCTTGCCCGGCGACGGGACCGGCAAAGCGGTATTCACGGCAACCGTTGCGCAGCGTGATCGCCTCACCCACCTGGTCGACCTCCGCCCACGCCAGCGCACAATCCACGCGGTCAATTTCCATCACCGGCACGCCGATCCGCTGCTCCACGCCGGACGCAGCTATCCGATAGCTCCATAAGTATTCCGAGCAGGTATGCACAGATATTGCAAAGACGCTGGTTGCAATTACTTGACCGACTGTTTTCATGTTGCCTCCGTGTTATCGAGTGTTCAGTTCGTTGGTAGTTGCGCCACCACCGCAAGGCGTGTCGTAGGTAAACTTCTCGTGTAAACGACTACAAACGAGACGCGCCTTGCTGCGGCTGCGGCGCTACTACAAACTAGCGGCGCTACTACCAACTAAGGGTTATATACAGCAGTACCCCCCGGCAAAGCCGGAGGGTACTGCTACTGACTATTGGGAAAGACTTACCATCGCATACCGACTAACCGGCCAGGGCTTCCGGCGCTGCCGTTTCGGGGCGCTTCAGGTTTTCGATCTCGTTCGACCAGACCTTGATCACTTTCCAGCCATCCATCATCGCCAACATCGTATTGTCGGCGGTCTCGGTCAAGGTGGCGGTGGAAAAGAGCTGTCCCTTCTCGGTTGCACTGATCAGCGCCGCATGCAGGCGCTTCCAGCCCGCGGTGGAGATGGGGGCGTCCGACCCACGCGGAGCATTGCGCAACGAGGAGAATTTAGCGTTGAAGGTGTGATCGTAGATGACTTCAATCACGTACTGTTCGAGATTGCCCGTCGCCTGCGCCACCAGTTGGCCGGTTTTCACGTTGCGGATGGACAACACCATCCCTTCCATCGGCTCGCGGAAGGATGCCACTTCCACGCTCATCTCCTTGAACGACTGGTGTTGATTGGCCATGCGCGATTTCAATCGCACCCGGTCACCGATAGCCATAGTCTGCTGAGGCGTCTTATTTGCCATGCACTTTCACTCCGCACATTAAAAAATTTAGCGAGGTAATCATACCCTGATCACCCCACATCGTCAAACGAAGACGATTATTTGTTATGTAGTTCCTGAATCAGCGCCCGACCGATTTCGTCGCGCTGAATCTGATTGGTGCCTTCGTAAATCTGGGTGATTTTGGCATCACGCATATACTTTTCGATGGGATATTCGCGCATGTAGCCGTGACCGCCGAAGACCTGCACCGCGTCGGTGGCGACGGACATCGCCATATCGGACGCGAAGCATTTGCTCATCGCGGAGTAGAGGGTGTAGCGCTCGCCGGGATGCGAATCGATGTGACGCGCGGTGGCATAAACCAGCGCGCGACTGGCTTCCACGCGCATCGCCATATCCGCGAGCAGGAAGCGCAGGCCCTGGAAACTGGAGACCGGGACACCGAACTGTTTGCGGTTGCTGGCAAATTCGACGGCCAAATCGAGCGCGCCGGCGGCGATACCCACCGCTTGCGAGGCGACGCCGGGACGAGAGAGATCGAACGTTTTCATCGCGGTGATGAAGCCGGTGCCTTCGCGTCCGAGCAACTGGCTCTTATGCACGCGGCAATTCTGGAACACCAGTTCGCGCGTGGCGCTGGCGCGGATGCCCAGCTTCTCTTCCTTCTTGCCGAAGGTGAATCCTTCCATCCCTTTCTCCAGGATGAAGGCCGAGATCCCACGCGCGCCCTTTTCCGGGCTGGTGATCGCGAAGACGGAATAGATGTCTGCTTCGCCGCCATTGGTGATCCACTGCTTGGTGCCGTTCAGGATATAGTAGTCGCCATCCTTCACCGCGTGCGTCTGCATGCCGGCCACGTTGGAACCGGCGTTGGCCTCGGTGAGGCCGAATGCCGCCAGTTTGCGTCCGGATGCGATCTCCGGCAAATACTTGGCTTTCTGCTCTTCAGAGGCAGACACGATGATGGGAATGGTGCCCAGACCGGTCGCCGCGAACGCCAACGAGATGCCGCCGCATGCTTTGGATAACTCTTCGGTCACCAGCACCATGTTCATGATCGGGGTGGAACCGCCCAGACCGCCGTATTTTTCGTCGATATAGACGCCGCACATATCGGCAGCCGCCAGCGCTTTGACGATCTCCCATGGGAAGATCTCTTCGCGGTCATATTCGGCTGCGACGGGGCGAATCTTCTTGTCGGCAATCTCACGCGCACAATCGCGGATGAAAATCTGTTCTTCAGTCAGGCCATAATCGAGCATATTGCGTCTCCAGATGATTATTCTCCCCGATCTGACCGGAGCCACAGCCAGATTCCGCAAGCAGCGAGAGAGCGGTGAATCCAATGCAGCCCGAGTGGGGGATAGCGTGAACCGTATCAGTATAGCGAATGCGACCGGGAACGTCAAAAAGGCGTTAAGCGGCAACCTTACCGGAAGGAATGCTAGGGAAGCCAACGGTAAGAATGGTGCGCAGCCACTAATGGATCATTGGTCACGATAAGCAGCGCTGGCTGGCTGTCCGACCGGGTTAAAACCTGAAACCTGAAACCTGAAACACACACCGAGTAACCGGTCCACCCGACACCAACTTTGACATTCCCTCCCTACGCGTCTACAATGTTGCGGTTTTCTCATGGCTGATTCTCGCCTTGTATTATTAAAGATTTTCGCGATGTTCTTGGTGATGCTGCTGGGGTGGTTTGCCCGGCATCGCGAGTACTTGACCGCACAGGTCACCTCGACGCTCAGCCGGTTTGTGGTGGATTTCACCATGCCGGCGCTGATCTTCACGCAACTGCTGCGCACGGTGGACGCCGGCACGCTCAAGGCCAGTTGGTATCTCCCCCTGCTCGGGGCGCTGGTGCTCCTGCTCGGACAGGGCGTCGGGTTGATCAGCATGCCGTTTTTCTCGCGGCGCGATCAGCGCGGAACCTACCTCTTTCTCATCGCGGTAGCCAACTGGGTGTATTTGCCGTTGCCGATTGTGGACGCCTTGTATCATGCAGAAGGCGTGCGCGTGATCCTGCTGACGAATGTGGGCTCGCAACTGGTGCTGTGGACGCTGGGGGTGTGGACGCTGCGCGGCGGCAAACCGGATTTGGCATCGCTGCGCAAGCTGGTGACCAATCCCGGCTTGATCGCGACCGCCATCGGGATCATCCTGGCGTTGACGCTACCGCTCACCCACACGCTGGAACAGGTCGATCCCGTCACCGCCTCCCCCTTGCTGCTCACCGCCGGCGCACTCGTCCAGGCGCTGAAGATGATCGGTGATCTCACCATCCCGCTCTCGCTGGTGGTGATTGGCGCGCAACTCGGGGAGCTGGATCTATCCGACCATCGCCCATCGCGCACGCTGGTTGGCGTACTCATTTCCCGCCTGCTGCTGACGCCGGTGTGCGCCGTGGCGCTGGTCGTGCTGATCGCGCACCTGGGCATCACGCTGCCGGTCGTCCCGCGCATGACCTCCTATATCATCGCCGCCATGCCGGTCGCCGTGAGTTGCAGCATCTTCACCGAGCATTTCGGCGGCGACACCCCACTGGCCGCCCGCGCCATCTTCTACAGCACCGCCATCAGCATCGCCAGCGTCCCGCTGCTCTTTTATTTGATCCAGCGCGGCGGATGGTGACGGGAGTGTCGGAGTATGTGAGTGTGGGAGTGACGGAGTGATCCATCCGAGATCACGAAGGCTCAAGCTGTTTGCACAAGGTGAACGAAACCTCCGTAGTCCGCGCCCGCCGTGGCGCGTGGTTGCGCATAGCCACCACGGGTGGATTAGATAAACCACGCACTACCGACGGTATCAATTCCCATACGCAAATCCAGTAGCGCCAGCGTGATCTAATAGGTCATTTGTCATAAACATCCGCATTGCCCGAAGGGCAATTCTATATCAGCCTAGGGCAACGCCCTGTCCTTTATACACATCTTGTCCGCACGCAAAAGAGGGCTTTGTAGTAGTTATTACAAACCAGAGATGACAGCCTGCGCTACACTCTCCCCCTGGAGTAAGTG